>Ga0307515_10000272_pt1 | contig 126613 bp, 107 predicted proteins | sample 17_EM_MG_FD_194513 | JGI IMG/M metagenome (GOLD analysis project Ga0307515, IMG submission 194513) | Populus trichocarpa ectomycorrhiza microbial communities from riparian zone in the Pacific Northwest, United States - 17_EM | ecosystem: Host-associated > Plants > Roots > Unclassified...
TCATGAGGTAGTGCGCGCCCGGATCCGCATCGATGTCGTGGTCCTTGAGGCAAGCACCCGGCACCACGTGAGTCCAGACCGCCTCGGTGGTGACGCCATAGTCTTCCACGCCCATGTTCATCGTTCGCGCACCCATCACGTTCTGCCTGGTCTCGAACGCTTCTCGGTAGAACCCTTCCACGGCAGCCTTGCCCGAGAGGACGCGCATCTCCCGACGGTCTCCCACGCGGTACATGGGCTCGTCGATCGTCAGTTCCGGCACGATGATCTGGTCCCAATAGCCGGCGACCTCCAGCAGAAGGTGACGCAAATAGTTCTTCAGAATGGCCCGATGCAGGGGCTTGTGGGTCTTCTGGAGGAAGAGCTCGACGTTTCTTGGCCACTCCGTCACATCGAACTTTGACGGGATGTGCATGAGTGTCAGGGCATCGGCAGTGGTCAGTGCGAAAGCGCTGTTCATCGTCGTTTCCTCAGATCACAGACAGCAGCCCGCCGTCGACGAGGAGCGCAATGCCGGTGACGTAGCTCGACATGTCCGAGCCGAGCCATGCGACCGAATCCGCGATCTCGGACGGCTTGCCGAGCCGGCGCAGCGGTGTGCGCTGCCTGAACCCTTCAGACGCCGCAGCGATGGCGGGGTTGGTGCGCAGCAAGTGGGTGTCGATAGTGCCGGGGGCGACCGCGTTGACCCGAATGCCGTCAGGCCCGAGCGCGTCGGCCAGGGCCTTGGCCATGAGCACGACGCCGCCCTTGCTCGTGGAGTAGGCCACGGTCATGCCCGCACCCGCGATCCCGCCCATGCTGGCCATCAGAACGATGCTGCCGGACTTGCGGCGCGCCTTCATCTGCCGCGCAGCCGCCTGCGCACTGAACAGCACGCCATCGAGGTTGACGGCCATCAGCCGCCGGTAGTCGTCTTCAGTCACGTCGGCACCGTCCGAACGCAGCGTGATGCCGGCGTTGCAGACCATCACGTCGACACCGCCGAATTCCGCCGCCGCTTCGACCAGCGCATCGACCTCGGCATGCTTGCTCACATCCGTGCGATGGAACCGGGCCGCGACGCCGAGCGCCTCGATCTCCGAAGTTGTCGTGCCTCCGCCCTCGTTGGACGTTTCGGTGATATCCGAGACAACGACTGCCTTCGCGGCATGTTGTGCGGCTCCGATTGCGATTGCCCGGCCGATGCCGCTCGCGGCGCCGGTCACGACGACGACCTTGTCCTTGAGAATGTCGCTCATTTCATTGTTCTTCCGGGAACGCCCAGCTGATGGAGGCCCGTCATCCAGTCGTCGGTATTCGAGCCACCGCGGGCTATGCCTGCGCCGGCGGCCAGGCGCCGAGCTGCTGCAGCAATGAGAAGAGATTCGCCACGCCCCAGTGCTCGGTGATCTTGCCGTTCTGCACCCGCATCGCATCGACGGTCTCGAAATGGATCTTGCGGCCGGTGGGCGCGATACCGAACATGGCGCCCTGATGCGTGCCGTGGTAGGTCTTGAAGGTCGTCACAACGTCGCCATCCACCCGCTGCCAATGGATGTCGGCATGAAAATCGGGAAACGCGGCGCGAAGCGTCTTGTAGAGGCCCAAGGCGCCCGCCTTGTCCGGCGTGCAGTTCGGCTGCGGCGTGTGGTCCAGGAAGTCGTCAGCGAAGAGCTCGTCGAAGAGCGCGTAGTTGCCACCGCCTTGAACCTCTTCGGTGTTGCGGCGGACGACGGCCTTTGCCGCTTCGCCCGAGTTGATCTCGCTACTCATGCGTGTTCTCCAAGGAATGGGTAAAGAACGAATCTCGGTGACATGACTCAAGCGTAGAAGCCTTGAACCTATCCTGGAAGCCTGTTTGATTCGATGGAATCCATCGAAAACTCGGATGGTCCCGGCAACAGACGCAGGCCCCCCGCGTGATCGCCTCAAGGCGGCCGCAGAGCCCGTTCAGCGCGCAGGCGGCGTCGCGAGAAGCTGTTGTTCCCAGGTGAAGCTGGTGCCCACGACACCCATGTGTTCCGCCATCATCTGCGCGAGCGCGGGCACGGTGTCCGTTCGTGCCCAGTCGCGCTGAAGTTCCGACGCAAACACGGTCCACGTGATCGGAATGGCGCCGGCCTGGACCATGCGCCGAACGGCCATCTCGTGCGCCTCGAGCGTCACGCCCCCGGAGGCGTCGGTGACGATATAAACCTCGTATCCCTCCCCCAGCGCCTGGATGACCGGCATCGCAAGGCAGATTTCCGTCCACAGCGCCGCCATCACGATCTTCTTCTTGCCGGTCTTTTCAAACCAGTCGACGACGCGACGGTCTTCCCAGGTGTTGATGAAGGTCCGGTCGATGGGCTTCTGTTCGGGGAAGACGTCTTGCAATTGCTTGATGAGGTATCCGCCCTGCTTCTCAACCACGGTGGTCAGCAGCGTCGGGACGCCAAAGACCTTCGCCGACTTGGCAAGGCCGACCACGTTGTTGATCATGGTCTGCGTGTCATGGCTTCGCAGGCCGGCGATCTGGAACGGCTGATGATCGATCAAGATCAACGCGCAGTTGTCAGGCGTAAGCAGTGCATCGAGGCCGGTCTTCGGGTTGCGCGGATTGTTCATTGCGATGTCGTTGGTGCTCGGGTGCCCAACAGTTCAATCGGGCATCTCTGCGTTGGGGGGTTGCTTCGGCGGGCGATCTTAAGATCCGCCGTCCGCTGGCGAAACTGCACAAATTTCGCTGGTAAGCTTCGAAAAAGTTGATATGCCATACCTCGGTACGCCAACGCACGACCAGCTGCGTGTATTCCTCGAAGTGGTCGACTCGGGCAGCTTTGCGGGCGCCGCTCGGAAGCTGGTGCGGGCGACCTCGGTGGTGAGCTATTCCATCTCCAAGCTCGAGGACCAACTGGGCGTTGCGCTGTTCGACCGCGAGTCGACCCGGAAACCTCAGTTGACGGAAGCGGGGCGAACGGTCCTGTCAGAGGCGCGCACCATTGCTCAGGGGATCAGCGGGCTGCGCGCGAAGGTCAAGGCCCTGCATCAAGGCATCGAGGCAGAGGTGCAGCTCGTTCTCGATGTGATGCTGCCGGAAGCGCGCGTCCTGGATGCAGTCAGGGCGTTCAGGTCAGAGTTTCCAACCGTGGCACTCCACCTTCGGATCGAGGCACTCGGCGCAGTCACGCAGCTGGTGCTGGATGGAAGCGCCACGCTCGGGGTCAGCGGCCCGCCCGACACGCCGATCGACGGGATCGAACGCCGGGAGATCAACGGCGTGCATCTCATCCCCGTAGCCGCTGCGGATCATCCGCTGGCGCTGGCGGGCCGGAATGCGCCCGGTGCCGGACGCGAACATGTCCAGGTCGTTCTCACGGACCGGTCGGCGCGCAGTCGAGGTCAAGATCTTGGCGTGCTCGGAATCCGTACTTGGCGGGTCGCCGATCTTGCCTCCAAGCACATGCTGTTGAGGGAAGGCATCGGCTGGGGCAACATGCCCGAGCCCCTGGTTCGAGACGACCTCGAGGCCGGCCGGCTGGTCCATCTCGACTTGCCTGACTGCAGAGGTGGACCGTATCGTCTTTTCGCCATCCACCGGACTGATACGCCGCCTGGACCGGCCGCGTCGTATCTGATCTCAAGATTCGGAAGCCAAGGGCCCGTGTGAGTCAATAGATGGGAATCGCACCCGACGCGCGAAGCCGCTGGGCATCTCGAGACGGCGGCAGCCCGAACAGCCTGCCGTACTCGCGGCTGAACTGAGAGGGACTTTCGTAGCCCACCCGGTAGCCGGCGTCGGCCACTTCCGTCGTTTCTCCCGCGAGCAGGCGACGCGCCTCCTGCAGGCGCAGCAGCTTCTGATACTGGAGCGGGCTCATCGAGGTCACGTTCCGGAAATGAAAGTGCAAGGACGACGTGCTCATGTGTGCCTCGCGTGCCAGCGTCTCGATGCTGAGCGGCTCCGCGAAATGCGTCTTCAGCCAAGCGACCACCCGGGCGATCCTGCGGGCGTGGCTGTCCGCCTGCGCGATGCTCGCGAGCCGCGCGCCCTGTTCGGTGTGCAGCAAGCGATAGTGCAGTTCCTGCACGGCCAGGGGGGCCAGCATGCGCGCGTCATCCGGGGACTCGAGCAGTCTCATCAGGCGAACGGCCGCATCCACCATCGTGTCGGTCACCGGGCTGAGAAAGAGGCCTCGCCCTGAAGGCTGGCGCGCCGCCGCGGCATACCCGGATTTCAACAGGAGCGCAGAGATCTCCGCCGGATCGAGGTCAAGCCGAAAGCACAGATACGGCGCATCCGCCGTCGCTTCGGTCACTTGGGCGCAGATCGGCAGATCGACCGAGAACACCAGGAAGCGCGAAGCGTCATAGCTGAAGACCTCATCCCGAAGCATGACCCGCTTCGCGCCCTGGGCGATGATGCAAACCGCCGGCTGATGCAGTGCGTGCGCGATCTCCTCGCTCGGCTTGGAGAACCTGATCACGGACAGCCCGGGGATCGGCGTCGGCCAGATGCCGTCTTCGCCGGCCTGGCGATCCAGGAGATCGGCCAGCTCGTCGATGCGACGGCCCGAGGGCGAAGCGGCCGGTGCCTCTTGCTCGGTCAATGCGTCTGTTTTGAATATCGCTGCGGAACGATTCGACATAGGCATGCATGAATGTTTGCGGCGAAGCGTACCCAACTTGCCGGCGGGCGTCACGCGGCGAGGCGCCGGTGCGGACAGGCCGGTCACGCTTGGTTCGGCGCCGACTCGCACTCTGGAAGATTGGGCAAGCAGCCCGGCGAAATGGGCTAACGGCGCGAGCCGTGCCGTTCCTAGACTTCTTCGCACAGCGCAACCCCGCTTCAACCATCGCCGGAGAAAGGTTCAACCGTGAGCAAATCGACCGCCCCCACCCATCCTTACGTCGGCATGTGGGTCACTCGTGACGGGTACATCCGCCACGAACTTCTTCCCAACGACCGCTACGACGAGGCTCGCGGCCAGCGCCGCAGCGCCTATCAGGGTCGCTACCGCGTCACCGGCAATCACATCGACTACCGGGACGACACCGGCTTCTCGGCCGACGGCGAATTCCGGGACGACGTGCTGTACCACGCCGGAATGGTCCTGTACCGCGAGCGGTGATCGCCGGGCTCAGCGCCATATCGTCCTTCTCGATATTAACCATCTAAATAAAGAGGCTTGTCCGATAGATCGTAGAACCCTAATCTTCGGGCATGCAGCTCGCCGACGACTCGGCCTGCCGGCAGTAATTTCTTGTATCGTCAACCAGAGAGTCTGCAATGAGCACAGTCATTCGTTTTCACGCGTACGGCGGACCCGAGGTCCTCCAGGTCGAGAACCAGTCCATCGGCGAGCCCGGCCCCGGCGAGGTACGCCTGCGCCACGACGCCATCGGCGTCAACTTCATCGACACGATCTTCCGCCAGGGGATCTATCCGGTGGCATTGCCTTCGGTCCCGGGGGTCGAAGGAGCCGGTGTCGTCGAAGCGGTCGGCTCGGGTGTCGAGAAGTTCGCAGTGGGCGACCGCGTGGCCTATTTCCTGTCGCCGGGCAGCTACGCGACCGATCGGTTGATCGACGCCGAGGCGCTGGTGAAGCTGCCCGAGGACGTCTCGACGGAGCAGGCGGCCGCCGTGTTGACCAAGGGCCTGACCGCCTGGGCCGCCCTGAACGGGTTCCATCGGCTACAGGCCGGCGAGACGATCCTGGTGCAAGGCGCGTCCAGCAGCGTCGGCCTGTTGGTCGCGCGATGGGCCAAAGCCAGAGGTGCCACGGTCATCGGCACCGCAGGCTCGAACAAGCGCGACGCCCTGCGGGCCGACGTGGACCACGCACTGGTCTCGAGCGATCAGGATCTTTCGGCGCAGATTCGCAGGATCGCGCCGCAAGGCGTCGACGTCGTCTACGAGTTCGTCGGAAAGGCGACCTTTGCGGCATCGAAAGAGGCAGTTCGCGACGGGGGCACGATCGTCAACATCGGTGCGGCCTCGGGCTCGCCCGACATCGATGCGCCGTCGCTCGCAGCCCGTGGCGTGAAGGTGCTCGGCGGCCCGATGGCGCAGCATCTGAAGGGCGACGCGCTTGCGCAGGCGACGGGTGCGGTGTTCCAGGCGCTTCGAGCCGGTACGTTCGGGCAGATCGACATCACGCGCTACCCGCTGTCGGCGGCAGCGCGTGCGCATGAAGACATTGCCGCTCGTCGTCGCTCGGGGTCGGCCATCCTGGTGCCGTAGCGATGCCCCTGCACGAACGATCCACCGCCGAAGCGCTCGACGAACGCGTGCCCGGCGAGCTGCTCGCCAGCAGCAAGGGGCGGCCGTGGAAAGACCTGCTGGTGCAGGTCTTCCTTCGCCGGCCCGTCCAGGAGAGCCTGATCATCCCCGCGGTTCCCGAGCCGCTCATCGTGTGGGTGCTGTCGGGAAGCGCTGTCGTCGAGGAGCGCGAACTCGGGGGGCAGTGGATGGCCAGCCGGGTGCGCGCCGGCGACTTCTTCCTGACCACCTCGCCGAAGCCTTGCGAGCTGCGATGGACGACCGAAGGCAAGGAGCCTTTCCAGGTGATGCACATCTACCTGGGCTTGGACGTCATGAAACGCGCAGTGCGCGACGTCCACGGTGCAGACCCGGTCGAGCTTGCCCTGAGGGAAGTGTCCGGGGTGAACGATCCGACACTCTCGATGTTTCTCGGTCAGATTCGCAGCGAGCTCATGGCCCACCGTCAGCCGAGCACGCTGATGGTCCAGGGCCTGGCGCAGGGACTCGCCGTGCACCTGGTTCGCACCTATCCCGACGCCGTCCGGCGCCCGCCCGCCCCACGCGGCGGGCTGCCCGCATTCAAGCTCCATCGCATCATCGCCATGCTCGAAGAGCGCCTCGACGAGGAATTCCGTCTGCAGCCCCTGGCACGCGCCGCAGGCCTGAGCGAGTTCCACTTCTGCAGAGCGTTCAAGAAGACCACCGGCTTCTCGCCCTCCCGATACTTCATCCGCCTGCGCGTCGACAGGGCTCGCCGCCTTCTTCGCGAGACCGGCAAGCCGGTGATCGAGGTGGGACTCGACGTGGGCTACGCAAGTCCGAGCCATTTCGCACAGGTATTCAAGCGCGAAGTCGGTGTCGCACCGAGCGAATACCGCGGTCAAGCCTGACCGCCGCCGTTTCGACAGCAAAACCCCGACAGGTTCCGCAACGCAGCGAGCGCTCGAAAAGCGCATCGCCGCGACCATTCATCCAGTGCCCGGCGAAGTCCAACGGGCACGCATACCTCAACTTTGATGAATGGAAAAGGAACTGTCATGGAACTCAATGGAAAAGTCGCACTGGTGTCTGGCGCCTCGAGCGGCATCGGCGCCGCAACCGCACGCAAGCTGGCGGCCAACGGCGTGAAGGTGGGCGTTGCCGCACGCCGTCTGGACCGCCTGGAGCAACTCGTTGCCGAGATCCGCGCTGCAGGTGGCGAGGCCGTGGCGATCGCCATGGACGTTACCGATCCTGCGGCAGTCTCCGCAGGCGTCAAGAAGCTGGCCGACACCTACGGCGCGATCGACATCGCGTTCAACAACGCCGGCCTGATGCCGATCTCGGACGTCGAGAGCCTGAAGACCGACGAATGGCACCGCATGATGGACGTCAACGTCAAGGGTCTGCTGAACACGACGGCGGAAGTTCTGCCGTACATGAAGAAGCAGGGTGGCGGGCACATCGTCAACACCTCGTCGATCGCCGGGCGCAAGGTGTTCCCGGGCCTGTCGGTCTACTGCGCCAGCAAGCACGCGGTGACGGCGTTCTCGGAGGGCCTGCGACTGGAGGTTGCGCCCAAGCACAACATCCGCGTCACCTGCATCCAGCCGGGCGCGGTCGAATCCGAGCTGTTCGAGCACATCTCCGACGACAAGTACCGCGAGCAGATGGAGCAACTGAAGGACCAGATGACCTTCCTCAAGGCCGAGGACATCGCCGACACGATCCTGTTCGCGCTGAAGGCGCCGAAGCACGTGAACGTGGCGGAGGTCTTCGTGCTGCCCACCACGCAACCCTGGTAACTGGCGAGGAGTAGGCAAGGATGGGCCGGGATTGGCATACCGCTCCCCCGCCCTCCGTTCCTAGACTTCATCTCATCCCTGCACAGCGCAAGGATTCAACCCACCACACCCTAGGAGCAGTCATGTCTGGAATTGAAGGAAAAGTCGTCGTCATCACGGGTGCCAGCAGCGGCATCGGCGAGGCCACCGCGCGTTTGCTGTCCGAGCGCGGCGCGCGCGTCGTGCTGGGCGCTCGCCGAACCGAAAAACTGGAATCCATCGCCAGCGCAATCAACCGCGAAGGCGGCCAGGCCCGCTTTCGCGCAGTCGACGTGACGAAGCGCGAGGACGTCGATTCGTTCATTGAATTCGCCGCGCGCGAGTTCGGTCGCGTCGATGTCATCGTGAACAACGCGGGGGTCATGCCGCTGTCACCCCTCGAAGAGACCAAGGTCGACGAATGGGACCGGATGATCGATGTGAACATCCGCGGCGTCCTGCATGGCATCGCGGCGGGCCTGCCCCGGATGCGGGCGCAAGGCAGCGGACAGTTCATCAACATGGCTTCGATCGGGGCGCACACGGTGTCTCCGACGGCCGCGGTGTACTGCGCGACCAAGTTCGCCGTGCGCGCGATCTCGGAGGGCCTACGCCAGGAGGTCGGCGGCGACATCCGCGTGACGGTGGTGTCTCCAGGCGTCACCGAGTCGGAGCTTGCCGAGAGCATCTCAGACGCGAGCGCGCGCGAAGTCATGCGCGGCTACAGGCAGATCTCGATCTCGCCCTATGCGATCGCGAGAGCCGTGGCCTTCGCCATCGACCAACCCGACGACGTCGACACCAGCGAAATCATCGTTCGGCCGACGGCAAGTCCCTATTGAACATGGAGTCGCCGATGCAGCCGAAGAAGCAAGAAATCCCCATGACCAACGACAAGATCGCATCGCACAACGATGCGCCGCGTTCCGATGATGCAGAAGCGCGCCACGCGCGGGGCCTGGCCATTCTTCGGCAGATCGGCGGACCCGCGTACGACGGCCCCATCGGCCGCCTTGCACGCGTGTCGCCGGACATGGCGCGCTTCACTGTCGACTATCCCTACGGCGACGTTCTCTCGCGCCCCGGGCTCGATCTTCGGCTTCGGCAGCTCTGCAACGTGGGCTCGCTGATCGCCCAGGGATCCGTTCAGCCCCAGCTGCGATTTCACATGGAAGGTCTGCTCAACGTCGGAGGCAGCGTTCAGGATCTCGTGGAAGTCATGTTCATCGCCACGGCGATCCTTGGTTTTCCGGCGGCGATCAACACGATCGGGATCGTTCGCCAGATTCTTGCGGACCGGTCCATCGCGTTCTCTCCGATGCTGCCGGAACCCGCTGCCGGCAGCAGCCGGTACACGCGCGGCCTCAGGGCGTTCGGCGAGCTCATGCAAGGTCCGCCCTCGGACTATCTGGCGTCGTTCGAGGCCATCTCGCCCGAACTGGCGCGATGGTCGATCGAGTTCGCCTTTGGGGATGTGCTGGCCCGCGGCGGGCTCGAGAACAAGGCCAAGCATCTCGTCATCGCGACCATGCTGGCAACGGTCGGCAACCGCCAGGATGCGTTGCGCCTGCATCTCGAGAGTGCCCTCAAGGTCGGCGCCACAAGAGACGAAATCATCGAAGCGCTGATCCAGGTCAGCGTCTATGCCGGCTTCCCTGCCGCGCTGAACGCATTCGGCGTCGCCGCGCAAGCGTTCGAGGAGCGTGATGAGCTGCCCGCTGTCGCTTCTGCCGTTCCGGGCCCGAAGCCCAGCACAGAGAACGACACCCGGAGAAAGGAGCGCGGGCTTGCCGCGCTCGCCGCGACCTCGGGTGGATCGGGCGAAGCCGTCGTCCGCAGCTTCGAAGACGTGGCGCCCGAGATCGGCCAGATGATCGTCGAGTATTCCTATGGCGACATCTTCTGTCGTCCCGGACTCGACCCCAAGACGCGTGAGCTGACGGCCTGCGCTGCGCTGGCGGGTCGAGCGACCCAGACGACGGAAACGCCCTTGCGCGTGCACATCAATGCTGCGCTCAACGTCGGCGCCAGCCGCGAGGAAATCGTCGAGACGCTGCTGAACATGGTGGCCTACTTCGGCCTTCCGGCGGTGCAAGGCGCGATGCGGATCGCGGGCGAGGAATTCCAGAAGCGCGGACTGCGACCCTGAACGAGCGAGCTGGGAACTGCATTCCCGTGAAAGAATCCAGTTCTCATCCGCGAACTTCAGCCCCATGTCGAAATCTGCCCTCCGCGTCCTCGAGATCATGGAACACATTGCCCAGCAGCCGCAGGGATGCACCCACACCGACGTGGCGCAGGGCCTTCAGATTCCGAAGAGCAGCCTGACGGCGCTGCTGCAGGACATGATGTCCAAGGGCTATCTCCAGCGAAACGCCGACACGGGCGTTTTCACGATCGGTGTGCAGGTACTCTGGCTGGCGAACTCCTATCTGCGAAACCTCAATCTGGTCCGCCTGGGGCAGCCGGTCGTGGCGAGCGTGTTCAGCAAGGTGCAGGAGTTCACGCTGCTCGCGATTCCGACGGCGCACGAGTACGTCGTCGTCTGTACCGAAAGCGTGCCATCCATCCTGGCCCATTCGCTGCAGATGGGTCAACGCGGGCCCATGTTCTGCAGCGCGGTGGGCCGCGCCATGCTGGCGTTCATGCCCGACGCCCAGGTCGACGCGATCCTGGCGCAGAGCGACCTGAAAGCACTCACGCCTTCTACCAAGACCGACATCGCAGACATCAGGAAGGAATTGGCGCGCACGCGCCGCACCGGCATCGGCGTTTCGAGGAACGAGGTCACGGCCGGTGTCAGCGGCTACGCCGTGCCTGTCTTCAACGCGACCGGCGTTCCGGTGGCATCGATCGGCGTCGGCTTCGCGACCGCCCAATCGACGCCGGCGAAAGCCAAGCAGATCGAAACCGAACTGCTGCTCGCCTGCGAGACCTTGTCCGGGCAGCTCGGCTGGCGCAATCCCGGGGCCGTTGCGATCTAGGCGCGTCGAGGCGTCGGCCGAGCGAAATGGGGGGCGTGCCCGCGGCGATACATGAGAACGGTGCGCGTGAACTCGATGACGATGCAGCCATCCTGCGTGTAGCCGATCGTGCGGATGCCGACCACGCCGACATCCTCGCGCTTGGCCGATGGCCGCAGGCTCTCGATGCGTGATTCGCTGTACAGCGTGTCGCCCTCGAAGGCAGCGGCAGGCAGCCTGATATCCGACCAGCCGAGATTGGTCATCACATGGGGCGTGAGATCGGCAACGGACTGGCCCGTGGTCAACGCGAGCGTCAGCGTCGAATTCATCGGCCGCTTCTCGTGGCCCAGGCTTTGCGCGTAGTGATGATCGAGATGCAAAGGCGCAGGGTTCTGCGTCAGCAGCGTGAACAGCAGGTTGTCGTACTCGGTCACGCTGCGCGCACTGCGGTGCCTGCATTCGTCGCCGACGGTGAAGTCTTCGAAAAAGCGGTCTCGCCAGGGAATGTCATTCATGGGCGCTCCGACGGCTCAGATTGAAACAACCACGGTGGTCACCGAAGCACCATCGGTACCGCTCACGGTGCCGCCCTTGCAGTAAGACATTGCCAGGCGGGCGCCCTCGATCTGCCGGCCTGCGGCCTGGCCCATCAGTTGCCAATAGAGCTCGCAGACCTGCGCCATGCCGGTGGCGCCCACGGGATGTCCGCGCGACAACAGTCCACCGCTGGGGTTGACCGGCAACCGGCCACCGATGCGGGTGGCGCCCTCTTCCGTCCAGCGGCCGCCCTCGCCCACCGGTATCAGGCCCAGGCCCTCGAGGCGCACGATCTCGGCGATGGTGAAGCAGTCGTGCATCTCCACGAAGTCGATGTCGGCCGGGTCGATCGCGGCAAGTGCATAGGCCTGCTCGCCCGCTCGACGCGAGATGTCTTCCTCGTTCAACGGGTACAAGCCGGTCCGAAGCGTTCCGCTGACCAGGCCGATGGCCCTCACCTCCGGTCGCCGCCCGGCGATGCCCAGGCGTTGGAGGCCGCGCGGACTGCACACGACCGCGGCGGCAGCCCCGTCGCTGATGGGGCTGCAGTCCAGGACGCCCAGCGGATCGGCGACTGGTCTCGCGCTCAGCACTTCTTCGAGGCTGATGGCGCGCTGGTACTGGGCATAGGGGTTGTGCTGCGAGTGCGCGTGGTTCTTGACCGCGACCATGGCGATCTGCTCCCGCGTCGCGCCATGGTCGGCCATGTAGCGCTGCGCGCTCATCGCGTGGCCCGCTGCCATCACGTAGCCGTGCATCGCGTCCAGGTCGCTGGGATCCGGCGCAACGCCTCCCTTGATGCGATCGGTCATCTTCTCGACCCCGAGAACCAGCACCACGTCGTACAGGCCGGCAGCGATCGCGAGCCAGGCCTCGCGCAGTGCCGTCGCGCCGCTGGCGCAGTAGTTCTCGTGGTTGCTGACGGGAAGTCCGCCAAGACCCAGCTCGGTGGCGACGCGCTGGCCGGCGACCGGGCCGCCGAAGACATGGCCGACGAAAACCGCCTCGATGTGCGAACGCTGCGCGTTGGCGTCGGCCAGCGCCGCGTGGCCGGCCTGGACGGCCAGCCTTTCGAAGGACACGCTGGCATCGTATTTTCCGAAGCGCACCATGCCGGCGCCGGCGATGTAGGTGGACGGCATCACAGGCTCCCTTCTTCTTCGGGGACGAAGACATAGCCCACCACGGGTTGGCCGTCGTCGACGCGACCCGTGCGGAAGTCGGTCTTCACCGCCAGGCCGATGCGCACCCGCTCGGGCGCTGCGTCGAGCTGGGCCATGACGCGCACCTGATCGCGCGGCAGGTCGACGTAAGCCAGGACATAGGGCACCGCGCGGCCCGCAGGCGCCTGGCGCACGACGGTGAAGCAGTGCACCGTGCCGGAGCTCGACAGGCCGCGCGTCGACAGGCCCTCGCGCGCGCCGCACGCGGCGCAGAACTCGCGCTTGGGAAAAGTCACGGCGCCGCAGGCCGCACAGTGAATCCCCAGCAGTTGGGGCGGGTCGAGTTGCATGACGTCGTCACGCATCGCTCGAGGGAGTGGGGATTGGGTCATCACATTTCCTTCGGAGAGTTCGTCAAGGCGACTGGAAAGAACACCGCGGTTCGGCGATGCCGTGCTCGGCGGTGTCGAGCGCCAGCAGGCCGCCGGCCCACGGCTGCGCCTCGAGCGCCGCGGCGTCCAGTCCGTGCCGCGCCGTGGTGATGTAGAGCGTGCGCAGATCAGGGCCGCCGAACATGCAGCTCGTCGGCTGCGTCACGGGAAGCTGGATGACACGGTGGAGCCGGCCATCCGGCAGGTAGCGGTGGATGACGCCGCGACCGAACTGGGCGCTCCATACGCCGCCCTCGGCATCCACGGTCAAGCCATCCGGTCCACCCGGGCCCTTTTCCGCCTGGACAAAGGGCCAGCGCATGCCGGCCGTGCCATTCGCGATGTCGAAGTCGAAAGCATCGATCCGGCCGGTATGCGTGTCGGTGAAGTACATGGTGCGGTTGTCCGGGCTCCACCCGATGCCGTTCGCGAGCGTTGCGCCGCCTGCAACGCTGCGCAGCGATCCGTCTTGCAGGCCATAGAGGTGGCCCACGGGGTTGTGCAGCGCCCGGTCGAGCGTCCCCACCCAGAACCGCCCGCGACGGTCGACCTTGCCATCGTTGAAGCGCTCCTGGTCGCTATGCAAGCCCGGCACCTCCAGCCAGCGCACCGCGTCGCCCGATGCAGACACAAGGGCCATGCGGCCGCGAAATGCCATCAGCAGATCGCCGCTGTCCAGGAGCGCGAACGAGCCGGGCGGCTTGGGCAGATCCCGCACGGTCGTCGTCCCGGTCGCGCTCTCGAGGCGCCACAACTGGGGCTTTGCCACGTCGATCCACCACAGGCGCGCGGCTGCCGCATCCCACAGCGGCCCTTCGCCGAGCATGTTTGCGCAATCTGCGACCAGACGCACTGCCGAAGCCAACGCGTACTCCTAGTGAGAGGTAAGCAGCCAGTGCTGCGATGCCGGAAAGTTTATTGGATTTTGTTCTTCTATGTGAACTAGGTTCTTCCCTAAGAACAAAAACGAAATCTGCGGCTATGCTGAAGATGCCGAAACGCTCTGCCCTCGACGTTGTCGGCACCCCGCCCGCCCCTGACCCATGCCGAGGAGAAACCGGTGAATCAACGCCCCCCAGCCAGTACCTTGCCCGGCGTGCTTCGAGCAATCGCAAGCCGCCATCCCGACCGTGAGGCCGTGGTCGCACCGTCGTCACGCCTGACCTACGCAGCGCTGGCTGCAGAAGTGGATCGCGCAGCGCGCGGCCTGCAGCGGCTGGGGATTTCGCGCGGCGACAAGGTGGCGATCCTGATGGGGAACCGGCCTGAATGGATCGTGGCTTCCCTGGCGGTCACCACGCTGGGCGCGATCGTCGTTTCGATGAACACCTGGTGGACACCGCGCGAGATCGAATACGCGCTGTCGCACTCCGAGGCCCGGCTGTTGATCTGCACGCGGCACTACCTCCGGCATGACTACGAAAAGGAGATCGGGAGCATTCGAGACAGGCTGCCGCTGTTGCGGCAGGTGGTCGGCGTCGGCGACCAACTGCCGTCCGATTGGCTGCGCTTCGACACGCTGGATGGAGCCGGAAGCCGTGGCGAATTGCCACTGGCTCCCCAACCCGACGACCCGGCGTTTCTGCTCTACACCTCGGGCTCCACCAGCACCCCGAAGGGCGTGCAATTGCTTCACCGGGGCATGGTCGAGAACACCTGGCACATCGGCGAGCGGCAGCGCCTCAACGAGCAGGACCGGCTCTGGCTCGGTGTATCGCTGTTCTGGGGCTTCGGTTGCTCCAACGCCTTGCCGGCGGTGCTCAGCCATGGCGGATGCGTCGTGCTGCAGGAGTCCTTCGACCCCGGCCGCGCGCTGCAACTGATGGAGGCTGAACGCTGCACCGTCTTCTACGGCACGCCGAACATGGTGCAGGCCGTGGTCGATCATCCCGAGTTCGCGACGCGCGACCTGAGCCTGCGCACCGGCACCACCTTCGGCAACGCCGCGCAGATGCAGCGTGCCCTCCGCCTCGCCCCCGAGATCTGCAACGTCTACGGCATGACGGAAACCTACGGCAACTCGCACGTGGCCGGCGCCGACGAAACCGCGGCGGTCCGCACCGCCTGCTGCGGGACACCGCTGCCGGGCCTTGCGCAACGCATCGTCAATCCCGAGACCGAAGAGGACTTGCCCGCGGGGCAGATCGGCGAGATCCGCATCAAGGGCCATGCGGTCAGCTACTACAAGGACGAAGCCCAGACCGCCGCCGCCTTCGACGATCAAGGCTATTTCAAGAGCCGGGATCTCGGCTGCGTGGATGCCGAGGGCCGGCTCCGGTTCCACGGCCGGCTGAAGGAAATGGTGAAAACCGGCGGCATCAATGTGTCGCCCGCCGAGATCGAAGCCGTGCTGATGGCGCACCCCGACGTGCACCTCGCGGTCGTCGTGGGCGTGCCGCATTCCACCCGCGATGAGGTTCTCGCCGCGGTCATCGTTCCGCAGGCGGGACGCATGCCCAGCGACGCCGAACTGCTCGACCACTGCCGACGCGAACTCGCACCGTACAAGGTGCCCTCCTTCGTCCGGCTGTCGTCGGAAGCCGATCTCCCGTTGACGACCACCGGGAAAGTCCAGAAGAACCGCATAGCAGAAGTGTTCTTCGAGCATGCGGCCCACGCACTCGTCCACTAGCCATCCACCCGTCGCAGATCAAGGAGACAGAATGAAATGGTTCACCACCGCGCTGATCGCGCTCTCCCAGTTCCTCTTCGCGGGCTTGGGTTCGGCGTCCGAGTTTCCGAGTCGGGAGATCAAGGTGATCGTGCCCCTCGCCCCGGGAGGCGGCACCGACACCGTCACGCGGCAGCTGACCGAACGCATGGCCAGCGAGATCGGGCAGCCGATGATCATCGACAACAAGGGCGGCGCGGGCACGACGATCGGCATGGCGGCGGCCGCCGGCGCGGCGCCGACCGGCTACACGCTGGTCGTCAACGGCGACACCGCCGCGATCTTCGAGTACATCTTTGCCAACCTGAAGTTCGACACCATGAAGGACTTCGTGCCGGTCGCCTACTTCGCCTCGGCGCCGATCGTGCTCGCTGCGCACCCTTCGTTTGCGCCCGGCAATGTGAAGGAGCTGATCGAGCTTGCAAAGAAGGAGCCGGGGAAGATCAACTACGCGACGCCTGGCGTGGGGACGCCGCACGACCTGGCGGGCCTGCTTCTCATGCAGAAGGCCGGCGTCAAGTTCAACGAGGTGGCCTATCGCGGCAACGGGCCGGCGTTGACGGATCTGCTGGCGGGTCATGTCCAGATCGGGATGTTCACGCTGACCAACGTGCTGCCCTACGTGCAGAGCGGCAAGTTGAAGGTGCTGGCGGTCGTCGGTGACCGGCGCACACCGTTGGCGCCCGACTTTCCATCGATGGCGCAATCCGGCCTGGCAGGCGTCGACGTCAGCGCGCGCTATGTGCTGCTGGCGCCCAAGGGCACGCCAGAGCCCGTCATCACCAAGCTGCATGCAGCCGTCGTTTCCGCGGTCAAGAAACCGGAAACTGTCGCCGCCTTCAAGAAGATGGGGTACGAGCCGATGTCGGTCAGCCAACAGGAGGCCGTCAACCTCATGAAGGCCGAGCACGATCGCTGGGAGCCGATCCTGAAGGCCGCCAACATCAAGCCGCAATAAGGAGCCGGCGATGACGACACGCCTGACGATAAACGGCCAACGCCGCGCCATCGAGTCCGCCGCGGACACGCCGCTTCTCTGGGTCCTGCGCGATGAACTCGGCCTGACCGGCACCAAGTTCGGCTGCGGCGCCGGCCTGTGCGGCGCCTGCACCGTGCACCTGAACGGGCAAGCGACGCGCTCCTGCCTCGTTCCGATCGGATCGCTGGAAGGCGCACGGGTCCACACGATCGAGGGGCTGTCCAAGGACCGCTCGCATCCTGTTCAGAAGGCCTGGATCGCCGAGCAGGTTCCGCAGTGCGGCTATTGCCAGTCCGGAATGATCATGGCGAGCGCCGCCCTGCTGCAGCAGGTCCCTCGGCCGACCGATGCCCAGATCGAAGAAGCCATCACCAACCTTTGCCGTTGCGGCACCTACCAGCGGGTCAAGCGGGCGATCCATCACGCCGCCAAGACCTGAGGAGGACGAGAATGAAAACGGCACGACACGGCGGAGCGCTGAGCCGCCGAGCCTTCCTGCAGACATCGGCTGCCGCCGGCGCCAGCCTGATGATCGCGCTTCCCTTGGAGGGGTGCTCGGTCGAGCGCGCCGAGGCCGAGCCTGTCACGGAATCCTTCGGCCTCTTCCTCGCGGTCCACGCAGACGGGGCCGTCACGGTGACCGTTCCCGTGGTGGAGATGGGGCAAGGCGCACAGACTGCCCTCGCAATGATCATCGTCGACGAACTCGGGGCCGACTGGAACCGCATCACGGTCCAGCCCCCTCCCGCAACGGTGGGCTATCAGCGACCTGACGTAACGAAATACCAGCTGACCTCGGGCAGCTGGAGCGTCAGGCTGTGGAACCTGCCGATGCGCCGAGCAGGTGCTGCCGCGCGGGAAATGCTGATCGGCGCTGCAGCCCAGCGCTGGGGCGTCGCGCCCGCTTCGTGCGATACGGTCGACGGACAGGTCGTCCATGGGCCGAGCGGCCGCCGGATCGGCTTTGGCGGCCTCGCCTCGGCCGCAGCCAAGCTGCCGGTGCCGTCCGACCCATCGCTGCGCGAGCCGGGAAAAGCTCGACTGGTCGGTCGGCGCATTGCCCGCACGGACATCCCGGCCAAGGTGGACGGCAGCGGCATCTTCGGCGTCGATGTGCGGCTGCCGGGCATGCTGTATGCAACGCCGCGCCAGGCGCCCGTCTATGGCGCGGAGATTGCGGACATCGACCGCGACAGCGCCATCAAGCTTCCTGGCGTGGTCGACATCGTCCAGTCGCCAGGCGCGGTCATCGTCGTGGCGGACAGCTTCTGGCATGCGAAGCAGGCGCTCGACCAACTCACGATCCGCTTCCGCGAAAGCCCGCACGACCGCGATACGACAGAGCGGTTGATGAGCTCGGAAAAAGAGAAGCTCGGCGCACGCGAAGCGGCGATGTTCCGCCGTGTCGGCGACGCGGCCGCTGCTGCGGCCGGTGCGTCCAAGGTCGTCTCCGTCGACTACACGGTGCCCTTCCTGCATCACGCACCGCTCGAGCCCATGAACTGCACTGCGCGCGTGACGAAGGCATTGTGCGAAGTGTGGGCGCCGACGCAATGCCACACGACGGCACTGGACGCTGCGCGACGGCTCACGGGCTTGCCCGACGACCGCATCGCGATCAACGCCACCCTGCTCGGTGGCGCCTTTGGCCGTCGCATCCACGACGACTTCGTCGAACAGGCGATTCGGGCGTCCATGGCGGTCGGCCGGCCGGTCAAGCTGATCTGGACGCGCGAGGAAGACATGCGGCACGGGTTCCATCGCCCCGCGATGTCTGCGCGCATGCGAGGCAGCCTCGACGACCAAGGCCAATTGACGGGCCTGACCATGCGGATCGTCGGCCCCTCGGTGCATGAGAAGTTCTGGCCCTCGTTCTTCAAGGATGGACTGGATGCTTCCGCCATCATGGCGCTGACCACGAAGAACACCGCCGCAGGGCTTCACTATGCGATCGCCCACCAGCACGTCGACTATGTGCATCAGCCCACCCATGTACCCATCGGCTACTGGCGATCTGTCGGCGCTTCGCACAACGGCTTCTTCATGGAGGGCTTCATCGACGAGGTCGCACAGGCGGCCGGACAGGATCCCGCCGCGTTCCGCCGCCGGCTGCTGCGCGACAGCCCCCGGGGGCTCGCGGTCCTGGACAAGGCCATTGAAGCCAGCGGCTGGGGCAGCCCGATGCCGGCGGGACACGGCCGAGGCATCGCCTTTTGCGAGAACGTCGACAGCATCGTCGCCCAGGTGGCGGAGGTCGAGGTTGCGGGCGACTTGCTGCGCGTGCACCGAGTCGTTGCGGTCGTCGACTGTGGCAAAGTGATCAACCCCGATACGATCGAAGCGCAGATGCAGGGCGGCATTGTCAACGCATTGAGCGCTGCCCTGGCCGAAGAGATCACCATCCAGGAGGGTGCTGCGGTGCAAAGCAACTTTCACGACTACCCGGTCCTGCGCATGGCCGGCTCTCCCTCGATCGACGTGCACATCATCGAAAGCGGCGCTGCGATGGGGGGCGTCGGCGAAGCGATGGTTCCGACCTTGGCGCCGGCGGTCTGCAATGCCATCCATGCGGCCTGCGGCAAGCGCATCCGCTCGCTGCCCATCAAGCACCATGGGCTGAGAACAGTATGAGCGACGCGCCGGGCCGCCCCAAGCAAGCTCGCACCGCAGCGCGTAGCGCGGAGGTTTCTTGATGAGCGACGCGCTCGCGGACGTGCTGGTCATCGGAGGCAATCCCGGCGGCTGTGCGGCCGCGATCGCGGCAGCCCGATCCGGCGCTTCCGTCGTGCTGCTCGAAGCCACGCCGGCGTTGGGCGGCATGAACGCGAACGGCACCTTCGGCTTCGACTGCGCCACGCCGCAGGCACTCAGTGGCATCGCCGAAGAGGTGGCTGCGCGCGTGAGGGCGCACTACACGCGCATTGGCCTCAAGGATCCGCTGTTCACGAAGCGGGCGGACCTGGTGTGGGAGAGCCATGTGCTGGCAGCCGTCTGGCTCGAGCTCGCGAGAGAGACCGCAGGGCTGCGGATCGAGTTTGGTGCTGTGCCCGTGGGCGTCCGCATGGACGGGCATCGCATCGAGGCCGTGCAATGGCAGCACGCCTGCGATCCGATGGGCAACCTCGATCCGGCAGATGAGCAGGTCCAGAGCGTCCGAGGGCGCGTCGTCATCGATGCCTCTTACGAGGCGGACGTCACGGCATGGTCCGGCGCTCCGATCAGGATCGGCCGGGAAGCCCGCTCAGCCGAGGAGCCCCACGCAGGGAAGATCTTTGTCTCCGGGGCGAAGGTATCGGACGACGGCGTTCTCCCGCATTCGGTTCTTCCTGGAAGCAGCGGTGAAGGCGACGACGCGATCATGGCTTTCGCGTACCGCCTGCATTGCAGGCTCCATGCCGATCGGTCGCGGGAGGCAAAGCATCGACTGCAAAGCCCACCGCCGGGCTACGACCCCACCGTCTATCGATGGGAACCTGCCAAGACGCTGCCGGATGGCAGCCCGGTCTACTTCGACACGCTCTATGTGCTCGTGAACGACAAGTACCTGCTCAACCGGATGGTCCACGGCAACAACCTGGTCGGGCCCAACCGGGCCTACGTCCTTGCCCATCCGCGCGAGCGCGCACCGCTGCGCCAGCGCTTCGTCGATCACGCACTCGGCTTTCTGTACTTCATCCAGAATGAAGGCGGGATGCCGGAGCTCGGCCTCGCCGACGACGAGTTCCAGGACAACGGCCGTCTTCCCTACCAGATCTATGTTCGCGAGGGCCGGCGCATCGTCGGGCACTATTGCCTGACCGAAGCGGACATCCATCCTTTCGTGCGTGGCGACGGCTTCCGCGCCCCGCCGCATGCCGACGCCATCGCCATCGGCGACTGGGCCATCGAGTCACAAGGCTGCGCCGACGAAGTGGCGCCCGGCTACAGCTATCCGGACGGCTACATGATCAACCGCGTCGCCCGGGCACCGTTCCAGATTCCCTATCGCTGCCTGCTGCCGCAGGGCGTGGACAACCTCCTGACCTGCGGGGCGATCAGCACGACGCACGTTGCATTCGGAGCCACGAGAGTCGAGGCCGTGCGCATCCAGTCGGGCATCGCGGCAGGCGTTGCGGCCGCGATGGCAGTGCAAGGCGGCCGCCCCCCGTCTTCCGTTTCCGTGGAGGCCTTGCAAACGGAGATCATCGAGCGCGGCGGAAAGCTCACCTACTTCGCTGATGTCCACAGCGATCATCCTCACTTCACCGCGATCCAGTGGGCCGCGTTGCATGGCCTCGTACCGTCCGATCCAGACTGGTACTTTTACCCGGACCACCCGGCGTCATGGGCGGACTTCGCGCAGAGCATCGTCACGACGCAAGCATTGCCGGTGAGCGTGACCGGCGCCCATTTCGAGGGGATCACCCGCCGGCATCCATGCTTCAGGTTTGTCGAAACGCTCTACGACCTGTCGACCCGCGCCGGCGTGGACCTCTTCGATGTCGCCAAGCTCCATGATGAAGACCCCATGCAGGAGTTCTTGCGGCTCAACCCGCGCTTCAAGCTGCTCCCATTCCATGCAGAGCGGGCCGTCTCCTTGGCCGAGGCTCACAGGTTCCTGGGCCTTGTCGCCGTGGCGCTGGACACGACCTGCGAGCCTGCAGTCGTTCCTTCCAATGCCGGCTTCCTGACGCGAGCGGCGATGTGCGAGATGCTGAAGGATCTCCGGGCGGCCAGGCAAGCTCGCGGCTAGCCGGCGCTTCAGGCGATGCCGGCGCCAAGAGCCGGGAACACATCGCTGAACCGCGCCGGACCGTCGCAAGCCCCCGCTCAGCGCATGGCGGTTTGGCTGTTCGACTCACCGCTGCTCGGCTGCCAGAGAGCCCAGAACGGGTCCGGATGATGAGCAACCGCAACCGCCTGCGCATGCACCGTCGCTCGATCGGTCGTTGAAGCGATGACAGCGGGAACACCGGCGTCGTAGCCTTCGGCGTAGGGATCGGGGCTGTGTGCCGCGACCACCGCTTCTTCATGAACAACCGCCGGGTTGGCCGTGGAGACGACGGTCGCCGGGACATCGGCGCCATAGCCGTCCGCATAGGGATCGGCGCTGTGCGCAGCAACCACCGCTTCCGCTCGCACCGCGGCGCGGCTGTTCACGGTGGTCAGCGGATGGACGCCGTCGTAGTCCTCGGCTTGTGCGCCGGCGGCGGCAAGAAGACAGAGTGCGGCGATGGTGAGGATCTTGGGGGCTTTCATTTCAGTTTCCTTTTTCGAACGTTGATGTGACGTGGCGTTTGCCACAGCTCGACTGTCCGCATCCGTCGTTTCCCGTCTATTGCGATTCGGCCGATCTCGAATGCATATGCAGCAAAGCGGCACCATGTCGAAGTCACAGCGATCCCTCCGGCACGAACGGGCGCAAAAGAAAGTCCTTCACGCTTCCGAGCCAACTCGCGCCGGGCTCCTCGCGCGTGGCCTGCTCGCTGCCGTCGAGACGGTGTTCGACCCACACGATCCCGCCGTCTTCCGCAAGCCGCAGCTCGTAGGCATCCAGTGCCCGCACCGGCGCCAGAAGCTCGACCTGCGCCGCCAGCACGGAGCTATCGATGGCCACGCCGATTTCGGTGTTCACGTTCGCCGACCTGGCATCCATGTTCATCGAGCCCAACAGCAGTCGACGATGGTCCAGCAGCGCCAGCTTGGCGTGCAGGCGTCCGAACGACGTGCCGAAGTCGCCCAGGTGGCGTTGCCGGGCGGCGAGCCGTCCACCGAGTTCGTACACCTGGGCGCGAAGCCGCAGCAGGCTCATCCGATAGCGCGCGTAGCCGGCATGGACCAGGGACTCATCGGTTGCGTCGAGGGCATTGGTGACGATCCGCGTCTCGACACCGCGCGCAGCAAGGGCCTGCAGAACTTCCATTCCGCGGTCTCCGGGAACGAAATAGGGCGAGACCAGGATGACCTGCTCGTGCGCGGACGCGATGTCGTCGATCGCATGCTCCGTCACGCTGTCGGCAAAGCTCGACGCTGCGTCGCGCCGCGTGATCTTTTCCGGCGCATCGGCATGGACATGGGCCTCGGCCCAGGTCTGGGTGAGCCGGCCGACCGCCAGCTCGCCGGTGACCGGCCCTTGCCCGAGCACGTCGTGCTCGCGCTCGGTCAGCATGCCCGGCAGAGCGCCGTGCAGCAATTCCTCGAGGCGCGCACGCTGCGACTCGGCATCTTCGTACGGCGCCGCCATCAGCTGGCGCATCGACCAGACCTGCCGACTTTCCCAATAGCTGTCAAAGCTGGACGACAACGCTCGTATGAGTGGACCGGTGACCAGCACATCCATGTCGATGAAGTTGGCCGTTCCGCTTTGCATGAAGTATTCGTCCGCCATGTTGCGTCCGCCCATCACGGCGACACTGTTGTCGACCACGAACAGCTTGTTGTGCATGCGGCGGTTGATGCGCGACAGTTCACCTGCCGACAGCACGAGACGCCAGGCCAACGGCCCGTGCTGCACAGGCAGCGGATTGAATACGCGCACCTCGAAATTCGGCTGCACTGCCAGCAAGGCCAGCAGCTCGTCCTTGCCCGCGACGTAGAGGCCGTCCACCAGCAGGCGCACCCGCACGCCACGTCGGGCAGCCTCCAGCAGTTCCAGCAGGAAGCGGGCGCCGACGGCATCGGACTGCATGATGTAGTACTGGGCGTCGATGGACACACGCGCCTGCCGTATCAGGGCGATGCGCGCATTGAACGCCGTGCTTCCTTCCGGCATGAGCCGGAAGCCCGAACGCAGCGGATCACGCTCGAGTGCAGGACGTGCACCCAGTGCCGCCAACGGGCTCACGCCGGGATTCTGCAGGGCTGGGCTCGCCGGCAAGGGTCCGCGTGGCGGCAGAGTGAAACATCCCCCGAGCAGCAAGGCGAGCAGCAGCACGCCGAGTCGAAGCGCCAGGCGGGTCATGTCTGCGTCCATCCGCCGCCGAGCGCGCGGTAGAGGTTGACCTCGCTCGCGAGCAGATCGGCCTGCAGCTGCAGCACGTTCTGCTCGACCGCGAACAGGTTGCGCTGCGCCAGCAGCTCGTCCAGGTAGGAGGCATAGCCCTCGCGGTAGCGCCGCCCGGCGATGCGCAGCGCATCCTCCAGCGCGACGCGCTGGGCCTGCGCCTGCACCAGCTGCGCCTGTTGCCGCCCGTAGGCGGCCAGCTGCGTCTCGACCTCGGCGAAGGCCGACAGCACCGTACGCTCGTAGGCCAGCAGCGCCTGGTCGCGCCGCGAGGCGTTGACGTCGACCTGGGCGCGCAGCCGGCCCCCGTTGAAAAGCGGCGCGAGCACGCTGCCGCCTGCGCTCCAGACCGTGAAGGGATCGCCGGTCAGCACGCTGGCGCCGGCACGGCCCAGCGTGGCCGACAGGCGCAGCGAAGGCAGCAGTTGCGCGCGCGCCGCGGCCAGCTGCGCATCGGATGCTGCGAGCTGCAGCTCGGCGCCCGCGATGTCGGGGCGCCTGCGCAGCAGCTCCGAGGGCAGACCTGCGGCCGGCAGGCCCGGATCGGTCAGCGCCAGCAGCGGCGCGCCGCGCTCGATCGGAGCCGGCGTGCGCGCGAGCAGCACGTTCATCGAGCGCTCCAGCTGCTCGATGGCGAGCTCGAGCTGCGGGATCGCCTGCGCGGTGGCGCGCAGCTCAGCCTCGGCCTGGGCCGATTCGAGGCCGCTGCCGTAGCCGCGCTGCTCGCGCGAGCGGGTGAGCGCCAGCGAGCGTTCGCGCGACACCAGCGTGCGGCGCGCCAGGTCCAGCCGGGCGTCGAGGGCGCGCAGCTGGATGTAGCTGTTGGCCACCGTGGCCGTGACGCTCAGCGCGACGGCATCGCGCGCCGCGGCAGCGGCCTCGCCGTTCGCGTCGGCCGCCTGCCGCAGGGCAGCGACGCGGCCCCACAGGTCGACCTCGTAGCCGGCCACGAACTGCGCCTGGTACTGGGTCGACAGGAAGGGCTTGAGCGTGACATCGCTGATGCTGCGCGAGCGCTCTGCGCCGAGCCCGAAGTCCAGCGTGGGCCAGGCCGCGGCGTCCTGCACCCGCGCCACCGCGCGCGCCTCGGCCAGGCGCGCGACCGCCTGGCGCAGGTCGATGTTGCGCGCGAGCGCCTCGTCGACCAGCCGCGCCAGCACCGGGTCGCCGAAGCCGCGCCACCACTCGCGCTGCAGCGGTGCGCTGCCGGCGGCGGCCTGCCACTGCGCAGGCGGGGGCACGACCGCCGCCAGCGCCTCGGCGCTGCGGCGCTGCGGGCCGGCGCAGCCCTGCAGCACCAGCAGGCCCGACAGCAGGACGACGAGCGCGGACTTCACGGCGCCGCCTTGCGCGTGTCCACGCTGGCGATCACCGACATCCCGGGGCGCAGCCGCACGGCATGCGGATCGTTCATGTCGACCGCGATGCGCACCGGCAGGCGCTGCGGGACCTTGGTGAAGTTGCCGGTGGCGTTGTCGGCGCGGATCACGCTGAACTCGGAGCCGGTGGCCGGCGAGATGCGCTCGACGACGCCCTTGAGCTCGGCATCGCCCAGCCCGTCGACCGTGAAGCGCGCCGGCTGGCCCTCCAGCATGCGCGAGGTCTGCACCTCCTTGAAGTTGGCCACCACCCAGACCTGCGCCGGCACCAGCGCCATCAGCTGCGTGCCGGGCGTGACGTACTGGCCCAGCTTGACGCCCACCTCGCCCACATGGCCGTCGCGCGGCGCATGGATGCGGGTGTTCTCCAGGTCGATCTCCGCCAGCTGCAGGGCGGCGCGCGCGGCTTCGACGGAAGCCTCCACGGTGCGGCGGTTGACGATCACCGCACGCAGGTCCTGCTGCGCGGCGGCATGGCCGGCGCGGGCCTGCTGGATCGATGCCTCGGCCTGCTTGCGCGCCGCCTCGGCCTGGCGCAGAAAGCCCTCGGTCTGGTCGCGTTCGCGCTGCGAGATGGAGCCGTCGGGCACCAGGGCCTCGGCGCGCCGCTGATCGGCCTCAGTGCGGTTCAACTGGGCGCGTGCATTGACCTGCTGCGCCAGCGCGGTCGCGATCGAGGCCTCCGCATTGGTGACGCCGGCCTCGCGCACGCGCCGCGCCTGGGCGACGTTGTCGAGATTGGCCTCTGCCGCCGCCAGGTTGGCGCGCGCCTGCGCCACCCGCTGCCGGTAGTTGCGGTCGTCCAGCTGCACCACCACCTGGCCGGCCTTCACGTCGGCGAAGTCCTGCACCAGCACCTCGGCCACGTAGCCGTCGACCTTGGGCGCGATGACGGTGATGCTGCCGCGCACGTAGGCGTTCTCGGTCGTCTCGACGGGGCTGCGGAAGGGCGGCAGGCGCCAGGCGTAGAGCACCAGCAGGATGCCGGCCAGGGCGAGCACCAGCGCGATGATCGCGCTGCGGGGGATGCTTTTTGCGGGGTCCATGGCAAGGTCGAGAGATCAGGAAGCTGCCGTCGCCCACTGCCGGCGGCTTGCGCGCCAGGTCCGCACCGAGAACCAGATGAAGGTCAGCGCGGCCAGGCCGGCGATGTACTGGAAGACGTCGTTGTAGGCGAGCACGAAGGATTCGCGCGTGACCTGCTGGGCGAGCAGCGTGAGGCCCTGGTCGGCGCGCGCTGCCGGATCGTTGACGAAGCGGCCGACCGAGGCGCCGAGCTGCGCGACCCTGGCGGCCACCTGCGGGTCGGAGCCCGGCAGGTGCTGCACCAGCGCGGCGTAGTGCCACGCCTGCCGGTCGGCCACGGTGGTGGTGATCCATGCCGTGCCCAACAGGCTGCCCATGTACTGCGCACCGCTGAAGGCGGCCAGGAAGCTGACCAGCCGGCGGCCGCCGTCGGCGATCACCGGACCGAAGCCGAGCAAGCAGGAACAGGAGAAGTAGAGCGCCAGCGCCAGGGGCAGCAGCGTCTGCGAGACGTAGAGTTCGGCCGGCCGCGTCAGCGACGTGGCCTGCGCGTCGTGCCAAGCGACCCCGGCGATCAACGCCAGCGAGATCAGCCCGAGCCAATAGGTGCCACCGCGACCGGCGATCACGATCGCGAGCAGGAAGCCGCCGAAGGTGGCGGCGCTGGCCAGCGCGAACATCAGCCGCATCTGCTCGTTGCTCTGCCCCAGCACCGTCATCAGGCCGATGATGCCCACGCTCTGCTCGGACAGCATGATGCGGAACAGGAGCACGGCGATGACGAAGCGCAGCATGTACGGGCTGGCCAGCCAATGCACGTCGAGCAGCGGACTTTTGCGCCGCAGCTCGACCGCCACAAAGAGGCCGAGGCAGCCGATGCCCGCGGCCAGGCACACGCCCAGCCAGGGGGCGTCGCGCCACCAGTGGATGCGCCCTTGCGACACCACGATGCACAGGAGCACTAGGCCGGCCGCGTACAGCGGGAAGGAGAGCAGGTCACCCGGGTTGAACGCCTTCTGCCTCGGCGCCGGCACGAGCGACACGGCATTGATGGCCCCGAAGCTCAGCACCGCCAGCGCCACGTCGATCAGATAGAGGCCGTGCCACTGCCCGATCTCGAGCAGGTCCGGCGAGATCACGCGCGACAGCGGCAGGCCCACCTGCAGCGTCCCGAAGCCGATCAGCAGGCCGGCGATCACCAGCTTCTTCGGCAGGGCTTCCATCCAGTAGAGCACTGCCAGGGTGCTCAGCGGCGCGGCGGCGATGCCGAGCGCGGCGCGGGCCGCGATCGCGGAGGAAACGGTGTTGGTCGTCAGATGCAGGCCGGCCACGAGCACGAAGCACAGCAGGCCCAGGCTGCTGAAACGACGGATTCCGAATTGCAGCCGCACCTTGACCAAGAGCAGCGTGGACCACAGCGCGGTCGAGAAGTAGGCGGTGGTCAACCAGCCCGCCTCGACGGCCGTGGCGCCCAGCGAGCCCTGGATCCCCGGAAGGTTCGAGCTCACGAGGTAGAGGCCCAAGCCCTGCGCGAGCCCGCACAGCGTGCCGGCGAGCGCGCATGCCAGCCCGTGGCGCAGGTTGTAGGGCTCGACGGGCGAGCCTTGTTCGGGTGTGGACGCTGGCTCGGGCGAGGGCGAAACGGCAGCGTCTGTCATGGCGCTCGCCGAACCCGCATCGTCACTTGCCGCCGTAATTGTCGCTGTACGACGGAATCTGGCCCGCCTTGTTGGCGCGGCGCATCTCGGCGCGGCGCGCGGCATTGGCGGCCGTGCGCTCTGCGCGCGGCACCTTGGCTTTTGCCTCGGGCTCCGGATCGCCTTCGCCCGGCTTGAACTCGCGTGTCGCCTCCGCGCCCTCGGGCCGACGGGCTGTACGGGCCGCGGCGCGATCGGCCTTGGAGACCTTCGGCCGCGCATCGGGAATGGGATTGCCTTCGCCGGGCTGGAACTCGCGTGCCGCCTCGGTGCCCTCTGCCTTGCGCTCAGCGCGCGCGGCTGCTTTTTCCTCGGCCGTCGGTCGGGTTTGCGCGTCGGCGGCCACCGACAGAACCTGCAAGGCGGCAACGCCGAGCGCCAGAATCCATTTGCTCATGTCTAACTCCTGTGTGAGAGCACGCCCGGCCGTCATGCGGGTCCGGCCATCAAGCGCGTTGAGGGAAAGGGGCATCGAAGGAACAACGATGCTTCCGGAATGAATGGTCGCGTCTTGCCTGCGCCCGCATGAGCCTCTTACGCAGGCCGGAAATACCTTCCTTAAGGCGTAGGCCCCTCTACGCCTCCAAGGAAGCCTGCGCGGAAAACACCACGCAGCGCCAGCGTGCTTGCGCCCTTCAGGCCCGGCTCGAGTGCTCCACGGTGAAGCTCTCCACGTCCGCCACCTCCCTCAAGTCCGCGACGATCTTGCTCATGGCGGTGTCCCGTGCGACCGAGCTGACGAAGATCAGGCATCGGAGCTCGAATTGCCCGTCGCTGTAGGTGATGGAGAGGCTGTCGGAGGGGATGCTGAATCCCCGCTCGACCATCAGCCGGTGAATTCTTTCCGGTTGAGGCCGGTATCCGTCGCGGAAGCGCAGGGTCGCCGCGATGGCGGAATGCGCCGGCAGCCAGTGCTCGATCTTCGGCACGATGGCCGTGCTGAGCACGAACAACGCCGTGAGCCCGATGGCGGGCAGGTAGAAGCCGACGCCGACCAGGATGCCGATGGCCGAGGAGCCCCAGATCGAAGCGGCTGTCGTCAAGCCACGGACATTGAGGCCGCTCTTCACGATGATGCCGGCGCCGAGGAAGCCGATGCCGGTGAGGATCGCGCCGATGACGCGCGTCGGGTCGGCGCCACCGACATCGTGCGCACTGCCCCAGTACCAGAGCGTCGGGTAGCCGGCCAGGAGGGCGATGGCGCAGGAGGTCACGCATACCAGGCAATAGACCTGGCTGCCCGCGGCGCGCCCGCTGAAGTAGCGCTCGTAGCCGACGGTCCATCCGAGCAGCAATGCCGCGCACATGTTCAGCACCATCCAGAGTCCGGCGCCCCAAGCCATGGTCAGTTCGGCGTGGGCGGGCATTGGAGGACGGTGGCGGGTGTCGGATGAATCCCTCGACTGTAGGCAAGCTCCGGACATGGCGCGTCGTGCTTTGGCGTCAAGCCCGGATATGCCTTTCGGCGGACGCGGGGCCGGGTGGCCGTGCGGACGGCATTGCCCTATTCCCACCGGGAGAGGACGCAAGGGCCGCGGGCAGCGACAGTGACGAACACCCAACCATTTCCGCTGCACACCCATGAAAGTTCTTGTTCCCGTGAAGCGCGTCGTAGACGCCAACGTCAAGGTTCGCGTGAAGGCCGACGGTTCCGGCGTCGACCTCGCGAACGTCAAGATGTCCATCAATCCGTTCGACGAGATCGCCGTCGAGGAGGCGGTGCGCCTCAAGGAGCACGGCGTCGCCACCGAAGTCGTCGTGGTCTCCATCGGACCTGCCGCCGCCGAGGAAGCGCTGCGCGCCGCGCTGGCGATCGGCGCCGACCGCGGCGTGCTCCTGCAGCACGACGGCGAGATCGAGCCGCTCGGCGTCGCGAAGGTGCTCAAGCAGATCGCGGTCGAGGAAGCGGCGGAACTCGTCATCCTCGGCAAGCAGGCGATCGACTACGACTGCGACCAGACCGGGCAGATGCTCGCCGGCCTGCTGGGCTGGCCGCAGGCCACCTTCGCGTCGAAAGTCGTGATCGATGGCGAACGCGCAGTCGTGACGCGCGAAGTCGACGCGGGCCATCAGACGCTCTCGCTGCGCCTGCCGGCGATCGTCACCGCCGACCTGCGGCTCAACGAGCCGCGCTACGCGAGCCTGCCCAACATCATGAAGGCGAAGAAGAAGCCCATCGCCAAGCGTCCGCTCGCGAGCCTCTCCGTCGACGTCGCGCCCCGCCTCGAGATCCTGAAGATGGCCGACCCGCCGCACCGCAAGGCCGGCGCCAAGGTGGCCTCGGTCCAGGACCTCGTCAACAACCTCAAGCAATCAGGAGTATTGGTATGACTTGCCTCGTTCTCGCAGACCACGACAACGCCACGCTGCGCGACGCCACGGCCCGGGCCGTCGGCGCCGCGCTCAAGGTGGACACCGACGTGCACGTGCTCGTCGCGGGCGCCGGTTGCCTTCCGGCAGCCGAGGAAGCGGCTCGCCTGGCCGGCGTGCGCAAGGTGCTGGTCGCCGATGCGGCGGTCTACGACCACCTGCTCGCGGAGCCGGTCGCGGCGCTCGTCGTGTCGCTCGCGCCTGCGTACGGCGCGCTGCTGGCGCCCTCCACGTCCGTCGGCCGCGACATCATGCCGCGCGTCGCCGCGCTGCTGGACGTGATGCAGGTCTCCGACATGATCGCCGTGCTCGGCCCCGACACGTTCGAGCGGCCGGTCTTCGCGGGCAACGTCATCGAGACGGTGCGCAGCAAGGACGCGAAGAAGGTCATCACCGTGCGCACCAGCGCATTCCAGCCCGTCGGCGCCGGCGATCCCGCGCCCATCGAGCCGGTCGCGCCGGCGGCCGATCCCGGCCTCACGCAGTTCGTGTCGGAGGACCTGCCGAAGCTCGAGCGGCCGGAGCTGACCTCCGCCCACATCGTCGTGTCGGGTGGCCGCGCGCTGCAAAGCCGGGACAACTTCAAGACCACCATCGAGCCGCTCGCCGACAAGCTGGGCGCCGCGGTGGGCGCGTCGCGCGCGGCGGTCGACGCCGGCTATGCGCCCAACGACTGGCAGGTGGGCCAGACCGGCAAGATCGTGGCGCCCGACCTCTACATGGCCATCGGCATCTCCGGCGCGATCCAGCACCTGGCCGGGATGAAGGACTCGCGATTGATCGTCGCAATCAACAACGACGCCGAGGCCCCCATCTTCTCCGTCGCCGACTTCGGCCTGGTCGCCGACCTCTACCAGGCCGTGCCCGAGCTCATGCAAGTGCTCGGCAAGTCCTGAGCCACCTCCGCAAACCACGCGTTCCGAGAGACCTGACATGCCCACTTACAAAGCTCCCGTGCAGGACTACCTGTTCCTGCTGAACGACGTCTTCCACATCGAGCGCTACGCCGACGTGCCCGGCTACGCCGATCTGTCGGCCGACATCGTCGAAGCGACACTCACCGAGGCCGCCAAGCTCTGCAACAACGTGCTGGCGCCGCTCAACCGCATCGGCGACAGCGAGGGCTGCACGCGCCACGAGGACGGCAGCGTCACGACGGCGAGCGGATTCAAGGAGGCCTTCGACCAGTTCCGCGACGGTGGCTGGAACGGCCTCAAGTTCCCGGAGGAATACGGCGGCCAGGGCTTGCCGTCGGTCCTGGCCGGCGTGCTGGTCGAGTTCCTGGCCGGCTCGAACCTGTCGTTCTGGATGTACTCCGGCCTGACGCAGGGCGCGCTCACGGCGCTGCTGCACCACGGCAGCGACGAGCTAAAGCGCCTCTACGCACCGAAGATGGTCGCGTGCGAGTGGACCGGCACGATGAACCTCACCGAGCCGCACTGCGGCACCGACCTCGGCCTGCTGCGCACCCGCGCAGCCCGCCAGGCCGACGGCTCGTACGCGATCACCGGGACGAAGATCTTCATCTCCGCCGGGGAGCACGACCTGGCCGAGAACATCGTCCACCTCGTGCTCGCGCGCATCGAAGGCGCGCCGTCCGGCACGCACGGCATCTCGCTGTTTCTCGTGCCGAAGTTCATCCCCGCCGCGGACGGATCGCTTGGGTCCCGCAATGCGGCGTCGTGCGGCTCCATCGAGCACAAGATGGGCATCCACGGCAACTGCACCTGCGTCATGAATTTCGACGGCGCGACCGGCTGGCTCGTCGGCGAAGAGAACCGCGGCCTCAACGCGATGTTCACGATGATGAACGAGGAGCGGCTCGGCTGCGGCACGCACGGCATCGCGATCGCCGAGGCCGCCTACCAGAACGCGGCCGTCTACGCGCGCGAACGCCTGCAGGGCCGCGCACTGAGCGGCAAGAAGCTGGCAGACAAGCCGGCCGACCCGATCGTCGTGCATGGCGACGTGCGGCGCATGCTGATGACGATGCGCGCCACGACCGAGGGCGCGCGCGCGCTGGCCGCGTGGACCGGCATCCAGGTCGACCTCGCCAACCGTGCCGCCGATCCGGCGGTGCGCGAGGCGGCGGAGGAGCACCTGGCGCTCCTCACACCGGTCATCAAGGCGTACTCCACCGATACGGGCTTCGCCAGCGCGGTGATGGCCCAGCAGATCTACGGCGGCCACGGCTACATCGTGGACAACGGCATGGAGCAATTCGTCCGCGACGCCCGCATCAACCAGATCTATGAAGGCGCCAACGGCGTCCAGGCCATGGACCTCGTCGGCCGCAAGCTCGGGATGAACGGCGGCAAGCCGATCAAGGCGTTCGCGAGCGAGGTCGAGGCCTGGTTGAAGCGCCACGCCGACACGCAGGCGCTGGCCGTGCACGTGAAGGCGCTTGAAGCCGGGCTCGGCGACCTGACGCAGGCCGCCCTCTGGATCGCCAAGCATGCGAGCGAGGACCCCGAGATCCTCGGCGCCGGCGCGTACGACTTCCTCAACCTGTTCGGGCTGGTGGCGCTCGGCTACATGTGGGGCCGGATGTGCGAGGTCGCCGGCGAGAAGCTCGCGGGCGCAACGGGACAGGCGAGCGCCCACCTGAACGCCAAGCTCGCCGTCGGCCGCTTCTTCGCCGAGCGAATGCTGCCCGAGACCGCGATGCTGCTGGCGCGGATCAAGACCGGTGCGGGCGCCACGATGGCGCTGGCCGACGAAGCGTTCTGAGCATCATGCAAGACGACGCATTGCTGGAGCCGACCCCGCGCGAGGCGATGGAGTTCGACGTCGTGATCGTCGGCGCCGGCCCCGCGGGGCTGGCCGCCGCGATCCGCCTGAAGCAGCTCGATCCGCAGTTGCAGGTGGTGCTCGTCGAGAAAGGCTCCGAGGTCGGGGCGCACATCCTCTCCGGCGCGGTCATCGATCCGATCGGCATCGACCGCCTGCTTCCCGAATGGCGCAAGGACCCGGACTGCCCCATCCAGCAGCCCGTTGTCGACGACCGCTTCTACTGGCTGAGCGAGAAGCGCGCGATCCGCATCCCCGCCTGGCCCATGCCGCCGCTGATGAGCAACCACGGCAACTTCATCGTCTCGCTGGGCAATGTGTGCCGCTGGCTCGCGAAGAAGGCGGAAGACCTCGGCGTGGACATCTACCCCGGCTTCGCCGCAACCGAAGTGCTGTACGGCGACAAGGGCCAGGTCGTCGGCGTCGCGACCGGCGACATGGGCGTGGGTCGCGACGGCAAGCCGAAGGACGGCTATACGCGCGGCATCGAGCTCAAAGGCCGGTACACGCTGTTCGCCGAAGGTGCGCGGGGCAGCCTGAGCAAGACCCTCATCGAACGCTTCGGCCTGCAGGACGAGCGCGACACGCCGAAGTTCGGCATCGGCCTGAAGGAGCTGTGGCAGGTGCAGCCCGACCGGCACCGCCCAGGCACGGTCCAGCACACCTTCGGCTGGCCGCTGGCCAACGACACCGGCGGCGGCTCGTTCCTCTATCACTTCGGCGAGAACCTCGTGGCGGTCGGCTTCGTCGTCCACCTGAACTACCGCAATCCCTGGCTCAGCCCGTTCGAGGAGCTGCAGCGCTTCAAGACGCACAAGCTGGTGCGCGACACCTTCGAGGGCGGCAAGCGGCTGGTGTACGGCGCGCGGGCGATCAGCGAAGGCGGCTGGCAGTCGGTGCCCCGGCTCGTCTTCCCTGGCGGCGCGCTCGTGGGATGCGCCGCCGGCTTCGTGAACGTGCCGCGCATCAAGGGCAGCCACAACGCGATCCTGTCCGCCATCCTGGCGGCCGAGGAGGCCGCGACGGCCTTGAAGAGCGGGCGTGCGCACGACGAGCTCGCCGGCTACGAGGACGGCTGGCGCAGCTCGCCGCTCGGAAAGGACCTGAAGAAGGTCCGCAACGTGAAGCCGTTCATGTCGAAGCTGGGCACCGTGGCGGGCACGGTGCTCGGCGGGTTCGACATGTGGACGAACACCCTGGGCTTCAGCCTGTTCGGCACCCTGCGCCACGGGCATCCCGACCACACGACGCTGCTGCCGGCCAGTGCCGCCGCGAAGATCGAGTACCCCAAGCCGGACGGCAAGCTGACGTTCGACCGGCTCTCCTCGGTGTTCCTGTCCAACACGAACCACGCGGAAGACCAGCCCGTGCACCTGCACGTCGCCAACCTGGCGCTGCAGGCGAGCTCCGAGCACGACGTCTACGGCGGCCCCTCGACGCGCTACTGCCCGGCCGGCGTGTACGAGTGGACGACCCAGGGCGCGCAGAACGTGTTCGTCATCAACGCGCAGAACTGCGTGCACTGCAAGACCTGCGACATCAAGGACCCGAACGCCAACATCACCTGGACCGCGCCCGAGGGCAGCGGCGGGCCCAGCTACCCAAACATGTGAACGACCATGACCCAAAGGATTTCCGCATGAACCTCGAGAACGTCCTCTATGAGAAGAAAGGCGCGATCGCGTACGTCACGCTCAATCGCCCCAAGGTGCTGAATGCACTCAACACGCCGACGTGGTCGGACCTCGCCACCGCTTTCCGCGAGGCGCGCGACGACGCCGAAGTGCGCGGCGTGATCCTGACCGGCGCAGGCGACCGGGCCTTCATCGCCGGCGCCGACATCGGCGAGCTGGCCCATCTCGGCGCCGCCGAGGCGCAGGAGTCGAGCCGCTTCGGACAAGGCGTGCTCGATCTCATCGAGAACCTCGGCAAGCCCGTGATCGCCGCCATCAACGGCTTTGCGCTCGGCGGCGGCTGCGAGACGGCGCTCGCCTGCACCCTCAGGCTCGCCACGCCCACATCCAAGTTCGGCCAGCCCGAAGTCAAGCTCGGCTTGCTGCCCGGCGGCGGCGGCACGCAGCGTCTGCCGCGCCTCGTCGGCAAGGGCCGCGCGCTGCAGCTCATTCTTTCCGGCGAGACGATCGACGCCGCGGAGGCGCATCGCATCGGCCTCGTCAACGAGATCGTTCCCGCCGCCGATCTGATCGCACGCGCCGAGGCGATCCTCGCGCAGATTGCCGGCAACGCTCCCATCGCGGTCAAGCTCGCCCTCGAGGCAGTCAACAAGGGGCTCGATACGAGCCAGAGCGAGGGCTGCGCGCTCGAGGCGGCGTACTTCGGCGTCTGTGCCGCGACGGAAGACAAGCGCGAAGGCACCACCGCCTTTCTCGCCAAGCGCGCCCCCCAATTCCACGGAAGGTAACCATGAGCGACAACATCTTTTCCGGACTGAAGGTCGTCGACCTCGCAAGCTTCATCGCGGGCCCGAGCGCCGCCGTGATCCTGTCCGACTTCGGCGCCGACGTGATCAAGGTCGAGCCACCCAGTGGCGACCTGTGGCGCAACGCGCATCACATTCCGCCGCAGCCCAAGGCAACGGATCCCTATCCCTGGCACCTCGCCAACCGCAACAAGCGCGGCGTCACGCTCGACCTGAAGTCGCCCAGCGCGCGACCGGTCATCGAGCGGCTCGTGAAGTGGGCGGACGTGCTCATCGTCAATACGCCGCATCCGGCACGCAAGCGTCTGAAGCTGGAATACGACGATATGGTCCATCTCAATCCGCGCTTGATCTATGCGGACGTCACAGGTTTCGGTGAAAAGGGGCCGGATGCCGACCTGCCGGGCTTCGACATCACGTCCTACTGGGCACGCAGCGGCCTGCTCTCGATGACGCGCGACGCCGGCGCGCCGCCGACCTGGCCGGTAGCCGGCAGCGGCGACAACGCGACCGCCGTCGGGCTCTACTCGGCGATCGTCACCGCCCTCTATCGCCGCGAGCGCACCGGCGAGGGCGCATCTGTCACCACCTCGCTGCTCGCGCAGGGTGTCTGGGCCGCCGGCGTGTCGATCCAAGGCGCGCTGGCCGATGCGACGTTCTACGGCCTGCACGACCGCAAGAATCCGGCGAATGCGGCGATGAACGTGTACCAGGCTGCCGACGGGACCTGGTTCGTCCTGATCATCATGTCGGACAAGCTCGCGGCCGTGGCGCAAGCCATCGGCCGCCCGGACCTGGTGACCGATCCGCGCTTCTCCGATCCGGCGAAGCTGATGGCCAACATGCCGCAGCTCTCGGCCATTCTCGACGAGGTCTTCGGCGCCCAGCCGATGGCGCATTGGCACCAGGTCTTCAGCGGGGTCCACGTCACGTTCGGCGTCGTGCGCGGCCCGCAGGAGGTGATCGACGATCCACAACTGCAGGCCAACGACATCGTCGTTCCCATAGAAGGCGCCGGCGGCAAGGTGACTTCGACGATCAGCAGCCCGATCCAGGTGCACGGCGTCTCGAAAGTGCCGGCGCGGCACGGTCCGGCGCTCGGAGAGCACAACGAGCAGGTTCTGCAGGAGCTGGGATTCACGCAGGCCGAGATCGCCGGCTTGCTTGCCGGCGGCGCGCTCGCGCCCGTGACGAAGGAAGAAAGGAAGAAAGCATGACCGCTCGTCTGTTCATCCTCGACCTGACCGAGGGCCGGGTGTTCTCGGTGAAGCCTGACGGCTCCGACAAGAAGATCATCGCCACCGGCGAGCGGATGCCGGACGGCGTCGTGGTCGACGTCGAAGCCGGGCACATCTACTGGACCTGCATGGGCGTGCTCAGCCGCAACGACGGCTCGATCGAGCGCGTCGACCTCGATGGGCGCAACCGCAAGACGATCATTCCGCAAGGCGCCACCTTCACGCCGAAGCAGCTCCAGCTCGACAAGCGCCACGGCAGGCTCTACTGGTGCGACCGCGAGGGCATGCGCGTGATGCGCGCCAACCTGGACGGCTCGGGCATCGAGACGCTGGTGCAGAACGGATCGACCGAGGCCGATCGCCGCGACCTGACGAAGTGGTGCGTCGGCATCGCGCTCGACTTCGAGCGCAACCAGATCTACTGGACGCAGAAGGGTCCGGACAACGCCGGACTCGGTCGCATCTTCCGCGCGGGCATCGACATCCCGCGAGGCGAGAGCGCCGAGAGTCGCAGCGACATCGAAACGCTCTACGACGGCCTGCCCGAGCCGATCGACCTGGAGATCGATCACGCGAAGCGGATCCTGTACTGGACCGACCGCGGCGATCCGCCGCTCGGCAACACCGTGAACCGCGCGCCGCTCGACACGGGCGCGAACGGCCGCCCTGCGCCCGAGATCATCTTCACGCACCTGATGGAAGGCATCGGCATCGCTCTCGACCGCGAGGGCGACCGCATGTTCATGACCGACCTCGCCGGCTCGGTCTACTCGGCGAGCCTCGACGGCTCGAAGCCCTCGGTGCTCCTCGGCGGGCAGGGCAATCTCACCGGCATCGCCTACGCCAACCTCTCATCGAAGGAGTCATGACATGAACTACGACAAACCCATCCGCCGCATCGCCATCGTCGGCACCGGCGTCATCGGCGCGAGCTGGGCCGCGCAGTATCTGGCCCGCGGCTTCGATGTCGTCGCCACCGATCCCGGGCCGGACGCGGAGGCGAAGCTGCGCAAGTACGTCGACGACGCGTGGGGCGCGCTCACGGCGATCGGGCTGGCGCAGGGCGCTTCGCGCGAGCGCCTGAGCTTCACCACCGACATGGCGCAGGCGCTGTCGCAGGCCGATCTCGTGCAGGAGAACGGACCCGAGCGCCCCGATTTCAAGATGAAGCTCTTCGCCGACATGGACGCGGCGACACCGCCGGATTCGCTCATCGCCTCGAGCTCCTCGGGCATCACGCCGAGCGTCATGCAATCGAAGTGCAAGCACCCCGAGCGCATCCTGGTCGGACATCCGTTCAATCCCCCGCACCTCATCCCGCTCGTCGAGGTCGTGGGCGGCGCGGCGACCTCTCCCGAGGCGCTGCAGCAGGCCATGAAGTTCTATGCCTCGATCGGCAAGAAGCCGATCCTGCTGCGCAAGGAGATGCCGGGGCACGTCGCGAACCGGTTGCAGCTTGCGCTGTATCGCGAGGTCCTCTACCTCGTCGAGCAGGACGTGCTGAGCGTCGCCGATGCGGACGCCGCGGTGAGCTGGGGGCCCGGCCTGCGCTGGGCGCTGATGGGACCGAGTCTGCAGTACCACGTGAGCGGCGGCGCGGGCGGGATCCACCATTTCCTGGAAGGCGTGTTCGAAGGCCTGCTCCCGGTGTTCAAGACGCTCGGCGATCCGAAGATCACGCCCGAGCTCAAGAGCAAGATCGCCGACGGCGCGCTGCAGGAGGCCGGCGCCCGCTCGATCGAGCAGCTCACGAACGCGGAGAACGGGCAACTCGTCGCCCTCCTCAAGCTGCGCGCCGAGCGCAACTGAGCCTGACGGCGCATCGCGATCCAGTCAACGTGCGCCTAGCCCTCCTCGCCTCGACCCTGGTCGGGGTCAGCCTACTTTCGCTCGCTCTCGGCAAGGCCAGGGCCGCGGAGCCCTCATTCTGACCATTGGGCAGCCACGGTACGCTGCCTGCATGGCGAACTCCAAAATTGCAATCTACGGCGCGGTCGCGGCAGACGTGGCGATCGCCGTCACAAAGTTCGTGGTCGCCGGCATCACGGGCAGTTCCGCCATGCTGTCCGAAGGCATCCACTCCGCTGTCGACACGTTCAACGGTGTCCTCCTTCTGGTGGGCCTCAGGCTCAGCCAGCGGCCAGCCACGCCGGAGCATCCATTCGGACACGCCAAGGAGTTGTATTTCTGGAGCCTTATCGTCGCAGTCCTGATCTTCGGACTGGGCGGCGGCGTGTCGTTCTACGAAGGCGTCCAGCACATTCGGCATCCCGGACCGATGCAAGACCCAACATGGAACTACGTCGTGCTCGGCGCGGCGGCCCTGTTCGAGGGCTCAAGCTTCGTCATCGCACTTCGGCAATTTCTCAAGACAGCGGGCCCAACGCCGTTCTTGGAGGCATTTCACAGAAGCAAGGATCCGACCACGTACACGGTGCTCGCAGAAGACGCAGCCGCACTGGTCGGCCTGGTCATTGCTGGCATCGGAATCGCGCTGAGTCATCGCCTCGACATGCCCGAATTGGACGGCGCCGCATCGCTCCTTATCGGGTTGCTGCTTGCAGGCGTCGCCGTCTTGCTCATTCGAGAGTCGCGCGGCTTGCTGATTGGCGAAGGGATTCGACCCGAGACCGCCCGTGCGATTCGCAGCATCGCACTGGCGCAACCCAAGGTGCGCGCCGTGGGTCGGGTGCTGTCGATGTATGTCGGGCCGGACGACGCGCTGGTCACGATGGATCTGGACTTCGATGACGGCACGGCCGCAGCCGATGCTGCTGCCGCGATCGCAGCCGTCGAGAAGCAGGTTCGCGAGCTCTACCCGATGATCAAGCGGCTGTTCATCGAGGCCGGCGCGGCGCCGGCAAAGGAGCGCTGGAGTCGGCCGGACTCGACACAAGCGCCAGCCGATCTGTAGAAGTGGCGACAACCCTGCGTGTCGAACGCCCTGGTCGCTGGATCGGTTTGGTGCCGCGTCAACCCGTGATTCGCATCTTCCGACAGAACGACCTCAAGCTGATCTACGTTCAGCCTTCTGCGTGGGGCCTGGGGTCGCTGACGTACGTGCAGGGCAGCGCGCAGAACGTCGGTGGCGGCGGCAATGCCCCCGCTTCTTCTCCAGTGGCCGGCAGACCGGCGGCACCGCCGTCATCGGGCGGCGGCCCCGGCCTCAGCAAAAGCACAAAGCGCGGCGTCGCCTACGACCTCGCCACCGAGCAGGACATGGCAGCGCGCGCGCCGGGCGTCAGCTGGCGGTACGACTGGGGTCTGCGGCCGAACATCGGCGCCCCTTCGGGCTATGCCACGCGCTTCGGGATGGACCTCAGTCGTTAGTGCAGCATCACGTGCACGGCGAGCCCCTTGCGCTTCCAGTACAGGCCGTTCAGGCGATCGGCCAGCCGATGCAGCACTTCGGCCCTCGCGCTCTCGAACGTGAGCAGGACCCCGGGACGCGAGCCATCCCCAGGCACCTGCAGCATGGCGTCGAATCCCGGCCCCCCGTACTTGTGAAGAAGATCCTTGAGCTCGTCGCTTGTGACGTCGGCCGCGACGTTTTCGATCCAGAGTTTCAATCCGCTTCTCCTGTCGCTTCGTGTTGGCGTGCATGTCCCAGCAGCCTGAGCGTGTGCCGCGCGATCATCAGTTCTTCGTTGGTCGGGATTGGGCAGCCACGATGCCTGCCCCGAGCGAACCTACGCAAGGGACGTGCTGATAGCGATGTCGCCGGTCAGAGTCTTGTACACAGGACAGGCGTGCGCCACGCGTCGCGTGCCCTCGATCGGCCTCGCCGATGTCTGCCATCCAATGGTCCCGCCCGAACTCGAGATGGCAGGCGGTTCCGCCCGAAGTGCTCGACCATGTCGCCAGCACTGCTTTCGCTTCGACGATAGGTTCTTGCATGCGTCGATGATCGATCAGGACGCTGCTTGCTCAACGCCTCCTTGGGCACAGAGATCGTCATGCCTGAGGGCAGATGGCGGCTATCCGTGCCGATGGGCACTCCGTCGGCCCAATGGCAGAGCGATCAAGCGGCCCCAGGGAAGGTGCAGCATGCAGGCGAGGCGGCCACACTGCACAACCATCCCACTCCACAAAAGGCATCATGAAACACTCACTCCTCACTGCTCTCGTCGCACTGGCCGCCTTCACCGCTGCCGGCGGCCTGCACGCGCAGGTAGCGGGCACGACCACGCTGGCCGTCGCTCAGCTCGATGTCGTCGCATCGGGCTGGAGCACCAAGCGGCAGATCCTTGGCAAGCCGGTCTACAACGAGGACGGCGACAAGGTCGGCAAGATCGACGACCTCGTCATCGCGCCCGACACTGCAGTGTCCTTCGTCATCATTGGGGCCGAAGGTTTTGTGGGATTGAAGCGGCACCACGTCGCCATTCCGGTCGAGCAGCTCAGCGAGCGCGCGGGGCGCTTCGTCTTGCCCGGCGCCACGAAGGAGGCGATCAAGGCACTGCCGTCCTTCGCCTATGCACAATGATCCGGTCACGCGGCGCTGGATCCCGGACGCGCCCGAGGCCGCAAGGGCCATGCGATGGGTTTTGTTACGCATCCGTGCGGGCACTTGGACCTTGTCGCCACCTCTTTTGTGTCCGTTGACAAACAACGCGGTGCAAACGACACAATCCCGTGCTCCGGCGCGCATGCAATGTTTGGATTCAACGTTGAATGACCGATGGCTAGGGGCCAGATGCCGGCCACGATCGCCAACGGCCCGCCTCGGGGAAACGCATGACGCGCGGAGCGAAAGAGCGCAGCACCGACTGGGACGACCTGCCCAAAGGCCGGGGCCAGCATGTGCTTGTCGTCGACGACGAAGCGGCGCTTGCACGCCTGGTGCAGGAGAACCTGAGCGAACTGGGCTACCTGTCGGAGGCATTCAGCTCCAGCACGGCAGCATTACAGGCCTTTCGCGAGGAGCCCGGGCGATTCGACGCGGTTGTCACGGACGATCGAATGCCCGGGTTGCAGGGCACCACGCTGATCCGCGAGATCCGCAGCATCCGCACCGACATGCCCGCGCTCATTGTCAGCGGCCATGTGAGCGCCGACCTGCTGGCGCGCGCCCGCGAGATGGGTGTCGCCGAGATTCTGAAGAAGCCGTTCGCGCTTCGCGAACTGGCCGACGCGCTGTACCTTCTCTTTGAACGCCCGCGCTGAATCCCAGGGTGCCCCGATTCAGCCGAGCGCGACCGGAGCGGCTAGGTCTTGCTCTGCTCCGCTGGGTTACATCGGTGGGTGGCAAAGCGGCGAATCCGAACTTCGGATGTCATGCCGGCTTCTAGCGCAGCACTTCCACCTGCGGCATGAACGTGTAGCCGGCGCCCCGGTCGGTGCGAATCAGCGGCGGCTGGCCGTCCGTTTCCAGCTTGCGGCGCAGCCGGCCGACCTGCACGTCGATCGAACGGTCGTAGACCTCGTCGTCATGCAGGCGGGAGAACTCGAGCAGCTGGGCCCGGGTCAGCACACGCTGCGGTGCGCCCAGGAACGCGGTGAGCAGGTTGAATTCGCCATTGGACAGGCCCACCGCGCTCCCCTGCGCCGAGGTCAGCCTGCGCAAGCCGACATTGAGCTCCCACCCCGCGAAGCGATAGGCGCGCGCGCCGGTCTCGCGCCTGGGCTCTCCAGCATGCATCTTCGAGCGCCGAAGCAGCGCGCGAACGCGGGCAAGGAGCTCGCGCGGGGAGAACGGCTTCGTCAGGTAGTCGTCCGCGCCGAGTTCGAGCGCCATCACGCGATCGGCCTCGTCCCGCCTTCCGGTGATGACGATGATGGCCAGGTCGGACTGCTCGCGCAGCCGACGCGCGATCTGGATGCCGTCTTCGTCGGGCAGGCGCACGTCGAGCACCAGCAGGTCGATCGCGCCCCGCGTCAACGCCTCTGTCATTTCTGCGCCGCTGGCAACGGCGGTGACCTTGTAGTCGTAATCGCCGAGGAAGTCGACAAGCATCTGGCGTATCGACGGATCGTCGTCGACCACGAGAACGTGCGAAGCCACGCTGGGCGTGGACATCTCCATACCCTTCCCCTCGTCGTGCCGCTATTGCCGCGTGCCAATCCGGATTCAGGTGCCGCGGGCGGAGCAGGCGATGCTAACCAGACCAGCCAGTCGGTCCAGTGGAACTTCAGTTTACTCGTCGGCGTTCCGAGCGTCACGAAAGGGGTGCGTCGCCGGCAATCGCCTGAAGCCCACCAACTTGCCCATCTCGCTATTCTCCAATCAGCAAAATGATCGGACAATGCGCATCTGATCGCCGGTTGTCATGGTTCCTGTAGCGCTCAAGAGGACACCCAGCATGCCTGCCAGTCGCCTTGCGCTAGCCGCCATCGTGTTCGCCGCCTCCGGCGCTTCCATCGCCGCAGACGCGCCCGTCATCGGGCTGATCACCAAGACCGAAACCAACCCCTTTTTCGTTGCCATGAAGGACGGCGCCTCCGCCGAGGCCCGCGCCAAGGGCGCCAAGCTGCTCACCGCCGCGGGCAAGAGCGTCACAGACAACGCCAGCCAGGTGACGGCGGTCGAGAACATGGTCGCCGCCGGGGCAAAGACGATTCTGATCGTCGCGAGCGACACAAAGGCGATCGTGCCGGCGCTGCGCAAGGCGCGCGAGAAAGGCGTGCTCGTCATCGCACTCGACACAGCGACAGATCCGATGGACGCGGCCGATGCGCTGTTCGCCACCGACAACTACCAGGCCGGGGTGCTGATCGGCCAGTACGCGAAGGCAGCGCTCGGCGCCAGGACGCCCGTGATCGCGACCCTTGACCTGGTCCCCGGCCTCTCGGTAGGCACACAGCGCCACAACGGCTTCCTGCACGGCTTCGGGTTGGATGCGCCCGACGCCAAGAGCGCCGAGTTGGGCAAGGACGCAGTCGTCGCCTGCATGGCCGACAGCTTCGGCGACCAGGCCAAGGGCCAGACCGCAATGGAGAACTGCCTCCAGAAGAATCCCGACATCAACCTCGTCTACACGGTCAACGAACCCGCCGCGGCCGGCGCCTTCAATGCACTCAGGAAAGCGGGCAAGGACAAGGGCGTGACCATCGTCTCGATCGACGGCGGCTGCGAGGGCGTGAAGAACGTCGGCAACGGCATGATCGCCGCGACCTCCCAGCAGTACCCGCTGAAGATGGGCCAGATGGGCGTCGCCGCCGGGGTCGAGTTCGCCAGGACGGGCAGGAAGCCGACCGGCTACACCGATACGGGCGCCACCTTGATCGCCAGCAAGGCGGCCGCGGGTGTCGAAAGCAAGGACGTGAAGACCGGCGCCGAACAGTGCTGGGGCAAGAAGTGAGTGCGACTCGGAACGCGCGCTGATGGGCCCTTGGCACTGGATTGCCGTCGCGGCAGCCCTCGCTCTGGCGCTGGGAGCGGTCATCGGATGGCGGATCCGCCGTCGCTCGCTTTCCGAAGTCCAGGCTGCGCGCAACGAACTCGCGACCATGGCCGCGCAGCTCGCGCGCGCCGAGGAGGCAGCCAGGCTCTCCGAGGAACGCCATGACCGCGCCATGGAAGCCTCAGAGGCGGGCTACTGGGACTGGAACGTGCTGACCGGCGAGATATTCCAGTCGGAACGCCTGAAGCAGGTGCTCGGATTCCCGCCGGACGCTCGCTTTGCCGATCGCGACGATTTCGTGACCCGGACGCCGTTCCATCCCAACGACCGCGAGCGCGTCAGCGACGTGATTGCGGCGACGCTCGGTGGCGCGACGGACCGCTACGAAGTCGACTTCCGGGTCGTGCTGCCGACCGGCGAAGTCCAGTGGGTCCGCGCACTGGGCAAGGTGTTTCGGGACGAAACAGGGCGCGCGGCGCGGATGGCCGAGACACTGACCGACGTCACCGACCAAAGGCTGGCACAGGAGGCGCTGCGCGAGAGTGAAGCCCGCTTTCGCAGTCTGACCGAACTCTCGTCCGACTGGTACTGGAGGCAGGACGAGAACCTGCGCTTCATCTATCTTTCGAGCCAGGCCAATGACCTGACCGGCTACACGGGGGAATCCTCGTATGGCAAGACCCGCTGGGAGCTGGACAACATGACTCCGCTGACCGGCGCCTGGGCCGAGCACAAGGCGGTGCTGGCTGCCCGCCAGCCCTTTCGCGATCTCGAATGCTGCCGCATCGGAACGGACGGGATCCCTCGCTATCTCAGCATGAGCGGCGCACCGATCTTCGACGACGCGGGCCGCTTCAAGGGTTACCACGGGATCGGCCGCAACATCACCGAGCGCAAGCGCATCGAGGAGGAGTTGCGCGCGCGCCAGGACATGCTCGATCTCGCGCAGAAGGCCGCACACGCGGCGGCGTTCGAAGTGCTCATCCAGGCGGGCGAGGCGCATACCCGCTGGTCACAGGATCTCGAACCGATGCACGGGCTTGCGCCGGGTGCCTTCGACGGAACCTACCGCGCCTGGAAGAAGCTCGTCTACCTGGAAGACTGGCCCGCGGTGAAGGCCGCGTTGAAACTCGCCAACGTCACTGGCGACGTCGCCCTCGAGTATCGCGTCGTCCATCCGAACGGCGATGTGCATTGGCTGCAGGTGAAGGGCCAGAAGTCGTTCGACGACCAGGGCCAGCCCACGCGCCTGGTCGGCTTCATGCTCGACGTCACCGAGCGGCACCAGGCCGAGGAGGATCTGCGGCACCTCGAGCGGCAGCTTCGCCAGGCGCAGCGGCTCGAGGCCATGGGCACTCTTGCCGGCGGAATTGCGCACGACTTCAACAACATCCTCGGTGCCATCCTGGGCTACGGCGAAATGGCGCTTCGGGATGCGGCCGAGGGCACCCGGCTGCGGCGCGACCTCGACAGCATCCTGACGGCGGGCGAGCGCGGGCGAGCGCTGGTCGAGCAGATCCTCACGTTCAGCCGCAGCAGCGTCAGCGAACGGGTCACGGTGCAAATGGAACGCGTCGCCCGCGAAGCGCTGGATCACCTCGCGGCCCAGGTGCCCCCGGGCGTCACCGTCATGCCCGGCTTGCGCGCGGGCCGCGCATCAGTGCTTGCTGATCCGACGCAGGTGCACCAGGTGGTGATGAACCTGGCGACGAATGCGCTGCAGGCCATGCCTTCGGGCGGCACGCTGCGCGTGTTGCTCGAGCCCGTGCACGTCGGCGCGCCCCGCATCACCACCACCGGCACGGTCGAGGTCGGCGACTACGTGGTGCTGGAAGTGGCCGATTCCGGCGTCGGCATCTCACCCGACATCGTCGAGCGCATCTTCGATCCGTTCTTCACCACCAAGGATGTCGGCGCGGGGACTGGCCTGGGGCTGTCGCTGGTTCACAGCATCGTCACTGACCTGGGCGGTGCAATCAATGTGGCGAGCGCGCCTGGTGCGGGCAGCACCTTCACGGTCTACCTGCCGTGTTCAGGCGATGCCGAGGAGGTCAGGGAGAGCGAGGCGCCGGACGTGCCGCGCGGCAACCGGGAGCGCGTGCTGGTGGTGGATGACGAGGAACCGCTGGTGCGCGTCGCGACGGAGGCGCTCGAGGGGTTCGGCTACCTGCCGGTGGGCTTCACCTCCAGCCTGGCGGCACTGGAGGCATTTCGCGCCGACCCGCTCGGATACGACGCCGTGATCACCGACGAGCGCATGCCCGGGATGCCGGGATCGACGCTGATCCGCGAGGTGCGCGGCACTCGACCCGACATCCCCACCATGCTGATGAGCGGCTTCGTCAGTGGAACGCTGCCGAGCAGCGCCCACGAGACGGACGCCGATGAAGTGCTGAAGAAACCGCTCACCGGACGCGACCTGGCCGCGAGCCTCGCGCGCGTCCTTCATCGGGCACGGTCGGGCGTTCACTGAAATGCGCATTCCCGATGCCACCTGCTCTGTGTCGTTTGACACGAAAGGGCGTCGACGCTGACGCTTGCACACAACGCCTGCGTCAGCTGACATGCAAGCCCTGCTCCCTGACAAATTCAGGGCATCAGAATTCCGGAGGATCTGCGCATGAACAGAGGAGATGCGCGTGAGGCAGAGGAGATCGCCGTGACCGGTCCGAGGTGCTGACCATGCAGCCAGAGCTTTCCATCAGGCGCGCTGTCCAACCGCACATCCTCGTCATCGACGACGACCCGCTGATGCGCGAGTTGATCAATGACTACCTGCTGAAGTGCGACCTGCGGGTCTCGACCGCCAGAGGTGGCGCAGACATGGAGCGCGTGATGAAGGAGCATGTCGTCGACTTGATCCTGCTGGACCTGCGTCTGGACGGCGAGGACGGCATGCAGCTTGCGCGCCAGTTGCGGCAAGAATCCGACGTCCCGCTGATCATGGTCACGGGGCGGCACGATGAAGCCGATCGTGTCATGGCGTTGGAAATCGCCGCCGACGATTACGTCACCAAGCCGTTCAGCAACCGGGAGCTCCTGGCACGCGTGCGAGCGGTGCTGCGGCGATATCAGGCGAAGCACACCGCCGACGCCCCCATCGGCAGCGCGAAACGCCGTGCCTACCGTTTCGGCGGCTGGGAGCTCAACACCATGACTCGCCACTTGACCGATCCGCAGGGCCAACGCGTCCCGCTCAGCATTGCCGAGTTCAACCTGTTGCTTGCGTTCTGCGAGGCGCCACAACGCGTCTTGTCGCGCATGCAGCTCCTGGACCGGTCGCGCCTGCATGGCGACGAGGTCTACGATCGATCCACCGACGTCCAGATCTTCCGGCTGAGACGCAAGCTTGGCACTGACGGCGCTTCCCGGGGCCTCATACGTACCGAGCGTGGGGTCGGCTACATCTTCGCGACGCCGGTCGATGCCTTGAAGTGACAGCCCGCCCGCGCGCACGTCAACTCGAATGCAGCGACCGCGGCGACGTGCGTGCAGACATCCACCTGCAAGAACATGGGGACTTGAGCATGTACAGGACGGCGCCGCCCATCGAAGTGCTCGAAACGCTGCGGCAGGACGCCGACCTCGTCCTGTATCGAAGCTCGCGTGACGTCGATGGTTCGTCGCGGCTGGTACTCGCCCCTGCCGCCAGCGAGCCTTCGGCGGGGAGCCTGCTGAGGCTCGAACAGGAATGGGCGCATCGCGATGACCTCGACGCCGCGTGGGCGGCGCGCCCCGTGGAGCGCGTCCATCGCACCCAGTGGCCGGCACTGATGCTTTCCGACCCCGGTGGCGAGCTGCTCGGTGCCCTGGTCGACCGTCCCTGGGAAGTGACCCCCTTCATTCGAGTGGCGATCGGCATTGCCGCCGCGATGGGCCGCATGCATGACAGCGGCCTCATTCACAAGGACATCAAGCCCGCCAACATCCTGGTCGACACCCGAACGGGTGGGGCCTGGCTCACGGGCTTTTCCATCGCCTCGCGGCTCCCGCGCGAGCAGCAGCTGCCCGAGTCGCCCGAGGTGATTGCAGGCACGCTGGCCTACATGGCGCCCGAGCAGACAGGCCGCATGAATCGCTCGATCGATTCGCGAAGCGACCTCTATGCCCTGGGTGTGACCCTCTACGAAATGCTGACGGGCGCATTGCCCTTCACGGCGGGCGACGCGATCGAGTGGATCCACTGCCACATCGCGCGAGCGCCGGTGCCGCCCGGCGAGCGCGTCGCGCACCTGCCGGCGCAGCTGTCGGCGATCGTGATGAAGCTCCTCGCCAAGACAGCCGAGGAGCGCTACCAGACCGCTGCAGGCGTCGAAGCCGATCTGCGCCGTTGCCTTGCCGCCTGGGAGACGAGCGGCCGCATCGAGCCCTTCCCGCTCGGGGCGCACGACGCTTCGGACCGGCTGATGATTCCCGAGCGCCTTTACGGCCGCGAAGCCGAAACGGCCACCTTGCTCGCGGCCTTCGATCGCGTCGCGAAGCACGGCGGCTGCGAGCTCGTACTCGTCAGCGGCTACTCGGGCATCGGCAAGTCCTCGGTCGTGAACGAGCTGCAGAAGGTCATCGTGCTGCCCCGGGGCATCTTCATTTCGGGGAAGTTCGACCTTCGCCTGAGAGACATCCCGTACTCGACCTTGGCGCGCGCGCTTCAGGGGCTCATTCGCCAGATCCTCAACGGCGACGAGGCTAACGTCCGCCGCTGGCGCGAGCGCCTGCAGGAGGCCGTTGGTGGCCATGGCAGCCTGCTCACCGAGCTGATGCCCGAGCTTCTGCTGCTCATCGGCTCCCAGCCACCCGCGCCGGTGCTTTCCGGCCTGGAGACGCAGGCTCGCTTCCAGGCCGTCTTCCAGCGTTTCATAGGCGTCTTCGCGCAGGCGGAGCACCCGCTCGTCGTCTTCATCGACGACCTTCAGTGGCTCGACCCGGCGACGCTGATGCTGATCGAGCAGCTGACGACCAATCCGCAGACGCAGCACCTCCTGCTCATTGGCGCCTATCGTGCCAACGAGGTGGGGCCCACACACCCGCTCCAGCAGACCCTCCAGCGAATCCGCCAGAGGACTGCCAAGACCCATGACATCGTTCTCGGCCCGCTCTCGGTGAGCGATACACATCGGCTCGTCGCCGATGCCCTCAGAAGCGAGCCAGCGCAGGTTCACCCACTTGCGGAGCTCGTCCATCGGAAGTCCGACGGCAACCCTTTCTTCGCGGGCCAGTACCTCACCAATCTGTCCGAGGAAGGGCTGCTCAGGTTCGATGCGGACTCGAAGGCGTGGACCTGGGAGCTCCAGGAGATTGGCATCAAGACCTTCACCGACGATCTTGTCGACCTGATGGCGAGGCGACTGCAGCGGCTGCCCCCCGTCGCGCAAGAGGCGTTGAAGCTTCTCGCCTGCCTCGGCAGCCATGCCGACTTCGCGACGCTCAGCACGCTTCACGGCGGATCGGATCAAGGCATGCACGCGAGTTTTCGCGCGGCAGTGCGGTCCGGGGCCGTTCTCTCGCAAAAGGAGGGTTACAAGTTCCTCCACGATCGCGTCCAGGAGGCGGCGTATGCCTTGATCCCCGTCGAGTCTCGTGCCGCGCACCATCTGCGCATCGGCCGCCTGCTTCTCGACGGCACCGCGCAGGACAAGCTCGCAGAGAAGATCTTCGACATCGTCAACCAGATGAATTCGGCCGCGCCGTTGGTGCTGGAGGGGGCCGAAACGCAGCGCGTCGCAAGACTCAACCTGCTGGCCGGGCAGAAGGCCAAGGCCGCTACCGCGTATGCGTCGGCCTGCAGCTATCTCGCGGCCGGCATGGCCCGCATCGGCGAGGAAGACTGGCAGAGCTGCTATGACCTCGCCGTGGGGCTGCGGCTCGAACGCGCCGAGTGCGAGCTGCTGAGCTCGAACCACGAACAGGCGGCCCTGCTCATCGAGGAGGTGCTGCAGAAAGGCCAATCGAAGATCGAGCGAGCGCAGGCCTATGGCCTGCGAATGACGCTGCAATTGGTGCTCGGCGAGAACGCGGCTGGAGTCGGCACTGCGCGGGAATGCCTGCGCATGTTCGGCATGGAATTGCCCGAGCGTCCGAACCAGGAGGACGTGCAGGCAGAGTACGACGATATGTGTTCCCGGCTTGGCGAGCGCTCCATCGAAAGCTTGGTCGACCTGCCACTCTTGAGCGACGCCGAAGCGCGGGCGACGATGAACATCCTGGCGATGCTCGGCCGCTCGGCGTATTTCCTCGACGGCAACCTCTACATGGTGATCGCGTTCCGACTGGTCAACCTTACCTTGCGGCACGGCACGAGCGACTGCTCCACCATCGGCTACGGCGGCACCTCCATCGTTCTAGGTCCTGTGTTTCACCGGTTCGCCGACGGGGAGCGGTTCGGCAGGCTCGCCGTGGAGGTGGCGGAGCGCCACAACTTCGCCGCGCAGAAGGCGGGCTCGAATTTCCTCTTGCAAATGGCGTCTCTGTGGACGCGGCGAATCGGCGACGCGCTGAACTACCTGGCCGAGGCCGTGCGATCGGCCAAGGAGACGGGCGAGATCATCTTTGCCGGCTACAGCCTGGAACACCGTCTCACCGACCTGATCGCCCGCGGCGAGCCGCTGGACAAGATCTGGCAGGAGGCCTCGGACGCCCAGGCGTTCGCGGAGAAGATTCAGTTCCGCCACGTGACGGACGTGATCACCAATGTGCAGTGCATGGTTGCCTACCTTCGTGCCCGGCCGGACGAGTTGCCCATGGACGAAGGCGAGCTGGAGGCGCGCATCGTCGAAGGAGGCGTTCCGCTGGTCAGTTGCTTCCATTGGGTCTTGCAGTTGCAGCGGCAATTCCTCCTCGGTGATCCGCAAAAGGCGGTCGAATACGCCGAGAAGGCCAAGCCGCTGCTTTGGACCTTCCGCTGCCATATCCAGTCGGTCGACTACTGCTTCTACTACTCGCTGGCGATTGCCGAGGTATTCGCCACGGCGTCGCAGGAACGGCAGTTCGATCTGCGTGAATCGCTGCGCGTGAACCTGACCTGGCTTGCGCGCTGGGCGCAAAGCTGCCCGTCGACTTTTTCGCACAAGCACGCTCTCGCAGCCGCGGAGTCTGCGCGCATCGAAGGGCGCGAGGCGGAGGCCATGCGGCTGTACGACCAGGCGATTCGCGAGGCCGAGGAACAGGGCTTCGTACAGGACCAGGCCATCAGCAACGAATTGGCGGGCCGCTTCTATCTTTCGTGCGGCCTGGACAAGTTTGCGCAGGCCTGCCTGCGCGACGCGCGCGAGTGCTACTTGCGCTGGGGCGCTTCCGCGAAGGTCGCCCAGCTCGATGCGCGCCATGGAGGCTTCGAGCGGCCACGGTTGCGAGCCCAGCGCTCCACGATCGAGGCCTCGCTCGAAGCGCTGGATCTCGAGACGATCCTGCGCATGGCGCGAAGCCTGTCCGGCGAGATCGTGCTGGACAAGCTCATCGAAGCGCTCATGACGATCGCCCTCGAGCATGCCGGCGCCGACCGCGGCCTCCTGGTCCTGCAGCGCGCGGGCGGGCCGCGCATCGAGGCGCAGGCGTCGACCGAAAGCCGCGGCGTCGTGGTGCGGCAGCTGGGAACGCCGCCGACCCCGGAAGACCTGCCCGAAACGGTTCTGAGGCAAGTCGCGCGCACGCGCGAGAGCGTGATCCTGGATGACGCGCGCGTGCGCAATGCCTTCTCCGAAGACGAGTACCTGCGCAGCAGGCGTCCGCGATCGATCCTGTGCGTGCCTCTGGTGAAGCAGAGTGAGCTCATCGGCATCCTCTACCTGGAGAACACACTGGCATCGCATGTGTTCACGCCGGCGCGCTGCTCGGTGCTCGATCTTTTGTCGTCACAGGCCGCCATATCGCTGCAGAACGCGCGCCTCTATACGGAGCTGCAACAAGAAGACAGCGAGCGCCGCCGTGCGCAGGAGGCACTGCGCCAATCGGAGGAACGGTACGCGCTCGCGGTGGCCGGCTCAAACGAAGGCATCTTCGATTGGGACCTTGTCACCGACCACGTCTATCTCGCGCAGCGCGCGCAGGAACTGATCGGGCTCGCGCCAGGTGATGCGTGGCGCCAGCGCCACGAGTGGCAGCGCCTCGTGGCCTTCCATCCCGCCGATGTGGAACTTCAACGCAGGAGCATCAAGGCCCACATCGCGGGCGAAGAGTCGGCGTACGACGTGGCGTTCCGCATCGTCCTGCCCGGCGGCGCCCGCTGGTTCCGCCAGCGGGGCATTGCATTGCGCGACGCATCCGGCAAGGCGTTCCGGATGGTAGGCACCCTGGGCGACATTACCGACCAGAGGCTGGCGCAGGAGGAACTGCTGCGTCTGGAGCGGCGGCTGCGCCAGGCGCAACGCTTCGAGGCCATGGGCACGCTGGCCGGCGGCATTGCGCACGACTTCAACAACATCCTCGGCGCTATCCTGGGCTATGGCGAGCGAGCGCTGCGCGCGGCCGACAGGGACAGCCGCCTGCGGCGCGACATCGACAGCATCGTGGTTGCCGGCGAGCGCGGCCGTGCGCTGGTCGATCGCATCCTGGGATTCAGTCGCGGCGTCGTGAACGAGCGCACCGCCGTGCATGTGGAGCAGGTCGTGCGCGAAACGCTCGATCTCCTCGAAGCCAAGCTGCCTGCGGAGGTCGTCATCGACGCCAGTCTGGGTGCGGGTCGGGCAGCGATGGTCGGCGACCCGACCCATGTGCACCAGATCGTGATGAATCTCGGAACCAACGCGGTGCAGGCGATGCCATCGGGCGGCAGATTGACGGTCTCGCTGATGCCGGAGAGCTTCGGCGCCGCGCACATCGCCCACATCGGCACTGTCGAAGTCGGCGACTGGCTGGTGCTGAAAGTGGCCGATACGGGCACCGGTATCGCGCCGGACATCGTCGACCGCATCTTCGACCCCTTCTTCACCACCAAGGAGGTGGGGGTCGGCACGGGCCTCGGACTCTCGCTCGTGCTGCGCCTCGTCACAGAGATCGGTGGTGCCATCGATGTTTCCAGCACGCCGGCCGCGGGGAGCGTGTTCACCGTCTATCTGCCACGCGAGGGCGACGCGCCGGACGAACGGGAGGTGGCACAACCCCTGCTGCCGTGCGGCGACGGCCAAAGCCTCCTGGTGGTGGACGACGAGGAGCCGCTGCTGCGGCTTGCCATCGACACGCTCGAAGAGCTCGGCTACGCCCCGGTCGGGTTCACCTCCAGCCTCGCGGCGCTCGATGCCTTTGGCGCCGACCCCGAGGCCTTCGACGCGGTGATCACCGACGAGTGCATGCCGGGCATGTCCGGTGCGACGCTCATCCGTGAGGTGCACCGCATGCGGCCGGCGGTGCCGGCCCTGCTCGTGAGCGGGTATCTACGGGGGCCGAACCCGGGCGGAGCTCGCGGCGAGAAGCCGGTCGAGGTGCTGCGCAAGCCGCTGTCGGCGAGCGAACTGGCCGTCGCTCTCGCACGAGCGCTCCAGGCGCCCATGTGACGCGCGGGCGCGCCTACGGCTCCGACTGCATGTGCATCTGCGGATCGACCGGCATCATGTTCTCGTGCAAGTGCGACATGATCCACAACGAGCCCGCGACGATCATGGCCACGACGATCGCAGTCACCGCGAACGCGAGGATGTTCGTGCGCTGATTCGGCGACGTGCTGATGTGCAGGAAGAAGATCAGGTGCACCAGCATCTGGGCGATGGCGAGCACGGTGACGGCAGCGGTCACGCTCGACGGCGTCAGCGCGTCGGTCCCGGCCGCGAGAAACGATGCGATCGTCAGCAGCATCGCCACGACATACCCGACCAGGTACCCCCGCAGAGAGCCGTGTCCCTGTCCGTCCTGGGTGCCCGGCGTGACATGCGCAGTTTCGTCGGAGGCAGTCGAGGGCTGGGTCATGATGCAGATCCGATGAGGTAGACAAACGAAAACACGGCGATCCACACGACGTCGATCACGTGCCAGAACAGGCTGAAGCAGTACATCCGTCGCACGACTCCGTCGCTGAGGCCCTTCTGCCGCAACTGCACGAAGATGACGACCAGCCACGCAAGCCCTGCCGTGACATGCAGCCCGTGCGTGCCGACGAGCGTGAAGAACGCCGACAGGAACGCACTGCCGCTCGGGCCGGCACCTTCCGCCGCCATGTGCGCGAACTCGTTCATCTCCAGCGCCAGGAACACGAGCCCGAGGATGAAGGTCGCGGCGAGCGCTCCGAATGCCGACCTGACTTCACGACGGTCGCATGCGAGCATCGCCATGCCGCAGGTCACGCTGCTGGTCAGCAGGCACGCCGTCTCGATGAACGCGTTGCGCAGGCCGAACAGCTCCATCCCGGTCGGTCCGTTCGCCACCGAGCGATGCAGGACCGCAAAGGCGGCGAAGAGCGTCGCGAAGAGGACGCAGTCGCTCAGCAGGTACAGGTAGAAGCCGAACCCTGTGATCCCCCGTCGTTCTGAATGGCCGCCGTGGGACGCGGGTGCGCGCTTGATGTCAAGGACACGTTGTTGCATGTGATTCCCCTCAGGCGCGGACGGTGCGCAGGCGCGAGGTCGCCTCGACGGCCTCGACCTCGCGTGCCGTCAGCGTCGTCTCGTCATCGTCGCTCCACGACTGCCAGATCCAGCAGGCCAGCGCAGCGAGCAGCGAAGCGGCACCCAGCCAATAGATGTGCCATACCATGCCGAATCCGCCCGTGACCGCAAGGAACGCGACGACGAATCCGAGCGCCGATCGCTTCGGCATCTCGATGGCTTCGATCGTCCGCGCCGGCGTCGGCACGTCGCTGCGCCGAGCAGCCCAATGCGCATCGATGCCTTGGACCGCCGGAAGGACGGCGAAGTTGTACGCCGGCGGCGGCGACACCGTGGACCACTCGAGCGTGCGCCCCTGCCACGGATCGCCGGTCAAGTCGCGACGCTGCTGGCGCGTACGGATGCTGACGACCAGTTGCACGACCTGCAGCACGATGCCGAGCATGATCAGGGCGGCGCCTGCCACCGCGACGTAGAGATACGGCGTCCAGGCGGGGTTGTCGGTGTGATTCATGCGCCGCGTCATGCCGAGGAAGCCGAGCGCGTAGAGCGGCATGAACGCCAGGTAGAAGCCGACGAACCAGCACCAGAACACCATCTTGCCGAGCCGCTCGTCGAGCGTGAAGCCGAACGCCTTGGGGAACCAGTACGTCAGGGCGGCCATGCATGCGAAGACCACGCCTCCGATGATGACGTTGTGGAAGTGCGCAACCAGGAAGAGGCTGTTGTGCAGCACGAAGTCCACCGGGGGGATGGACATCAGCACGCCCGTCATGCCGCCGATCGTGAAGGTGATCATGAAGCCGATGGTCCACAGCACCGGCGATGTGAAGCGCACGCGTCCGCCGTACATCGTGAGCAGCCAGTTGAAGATCTTCACGCCGGTCGGGATCGAGATGATCATCGTCGTGATGCCGAAGAAGCCGTTCACGTTCGCCCCCGCGCCCATCGTGAAGAAGTGGTGCGCCCACGTCGTGAAGGCAAGCAGGGTGATTGCCATGGTCGCGATGACCATCGAGCGGTAGCCGAACAGCGGCTTGCCCGAGAAAGTGGCGATGACCTCCGAGAACACGCCGAAGGCGGGAATCACCAGGATGTAGACCTCCGGATGGCCCCACATCCAGATGAGGTTGACGAACATCATCGGGTTGCCGCCCGCCTCGTTGGTGAAGAAGTGCATGTCCGCATAGCGGTCCAGCAGGAGCATCGCGAAGGTGGCGGTCAGCACCGGAAAGGCCGCGACGATCAGCATGTTGGCCGCCAGCGCCGTCCACGTGAAGATCGGCATGTATTCGAGCTTCATTCCCGGTGCCCGACATCGCATGATGGTGGTGACGAGGTTGATGCCCGACAGCAGCGTGCCGAGGCCGGAGATCTGCAGCGCCCACAAGTAGTAGTCGACGCCCACGCCGGGGCTGTAGGCCAGCTCGGACAGCGGTGGATAGACGAGCCAGCCGGTCCGCGCGAACTCGCCGACGCCCAGCGAAACGTTGATGAGCAACGCGCCCGCGGCCGTGAGCCAGAAGCTGAGCGCGTTCATCACCGGGAAGGCGACGTCGCGCGCGCCGATCTGCAGCGGCACCACGAAGTTCATCAACCCCACGACGAACGGCATCGCCATGAAGAAGATCATGATCGTGCCGTGCGCCGAGAAGACCTGATCGTAGTGCTCGGGCGGCAGGAAGCCCGCGCCGCCCGTGGCTGCCAGCGCCTGCTGCGATCGCATCATGATCGCGTCGCTGAAGCCGCGCAGCAGCATCACGACGGCCAGCAGGACGTACATGATGCCTACGCGCTTGTGGTCCACAGTGGTCAGCCACTCCTCCCACAACCACTTCCATCGCCCGAGCCAGGTAAGAAGGCCGAGCACGAACGCGATGCCGATCAGCAGCACCACGCACGTCACCATGATGATGGGCTGGTCGAGGGGAATCGCCGCCAGGGTCAGCTTGCCGAGCATGGTCAGTGCGCTCCATTCGTGAGGTTCATGCTCCGGCAGACGCCGGTCTGCGGATCTACCGTTCGCGCCTTGACGGCAGATGTCGGTCGGGTGCCGCGCTGCATGGCGTAGTCGAAGAGATCGTTGTCGGCCGTCGCGTAGTAGGAGGCCGCAGCGGTGCCGCGGTGGCCGATCAGCCGCTCGTAAGCCGGCTTGTCGAGCACCTGCCCCGACCGGCGCAGCCCCTCGACCCAGCGCTCGAAGCCGGGTCGGTCCGCAGCGATCACCCTGAAATTCATGTCCGAGAAGCCATCCCCGCTGAACTGCGACGACAGACCACGGTAGATGCCTTCCTTGTCGGCGATGACGGACATCTGCGTGCACATCCCGGCCATGGCATAGATCTGCCCCGCGAGCCCTGGAATGAAGATCGCGTTCATCACGCTCGCCGAGGTGATGTCCATCCTCACCGGCGTATCGAGGGGCAGCGCGAGTTCGTTGACGCTAGCGACGCCGAGTTCCGGATAGATGAACAGCCACTTCCAGTCCATCGATACCACCTCCACCCGCAACCGCTTGCTGGATCCGTGCGATCCGTGCAGTGGCCGATACGGATCGAGCTCGTGCGAGCCGACCCAGGCTACCGCTGCCAGGAAGAGGACGATCAGCAGCGGGATGATCCAGATCGCGAACTCGACCTTGCCGCTGTAGCTCCAGTCCGGCCGGTAGGCCGCCCGCCTGTTGGAGGCGCGGAACCACCATGCGAACGCAAGCGTCAGCACGATGACCGGGACCACGACGAGCAGCATCACGCCCAGGCACTCGTAGAGCAGCTGTCGCTGGGTCGCGCCGACAGGGCCCCAGGGGTCCAGTACCCCCTCGGCCCGGCAGCTCAGGGTGGCCGCCGCCAGTGCCGCGCCCATCAGGCCTGCCCGGAACGATCGCTGTCTTGCTTGCATCGGGATTCCTCCGTTGAATGGAGGGAATGCTCGAGGATCAGCGGCGCAGCGAATATCCCCCATGTGGGGCACGAACCTGCCTTGCCGCGCGCGCTGCCTGCAGCGCCTTGTTCCAGCACGGCGAGAGCATGTCGACCGGTGCCACGCCGCCCAGCAAGGGGTTGCATGTGGCAAACCAGAGGGCGATGGTCCAGTCGTCCATCGCATCGGTCAGCTCGGCGACGATGTCCCGGCACGCGGGTTTCGGATTCATCGAGTTCTCGTTGAGCTGAAACATCGGCACCAGCAGGGTGTGCTGCCACGCGATGGCGACCACCTCGCGCGACACGATCCGCTTCGCCAGCATGGAGATCGGCTGCTCCACGCTGCCGCGCATGCTGCGCACGACTTCGTCGGCGTGCACCATGCCGCCGTGGTGTGCGAATGCGTTGCACATGCTGGCGAACTGGGCTTGGAGGTCGACACCGTCCGTCCGCGCCGCGGCTGCGCCGCGCGGCACTTGCAGTCTCGCTGGAAGAATGTCGCTCATTTGGCAGTTCTGGTGATCGTTGCGTTCCTGCGGAATATGGTTCGCAGGCTTTTCCTGGTCATTGCGATGCGCGCGGCAGGAATACAGATGAAACACGTCCGGTTCGATCTGGTGATAACCTTTGGCGGCGAACTCGATGCCAGATTGAAGCGCTTCCCAACATGTCCGCGATCCAGCCCCATATCCTTGTCGTCGACGACGATCCGCTGATGCGGGAACTGATCGGCGACTACCTTCTCGAGGCCGGCCTGCGGGTGTCGAGCGCCGCAGACGGCGCGGACATGGATCGCATCCTGAAGGAACAGGTCATCGACCTCGTGTTGCTGGACTTGCGGCTGGCGGCAGAAGACGGCATGCAGCTCGCACGCCAGCTGCGTGACCGGACGGACATGCCCGTCATCATCGTGACCGGCCGGCGCGACGAGGCTGACCGTGTCATGGGACTCGAGATCGCCGCCGACGACTATGTCACCAAGCCGTTCAGCAACCGTGAGCTGCTGGCCCGCGTGCGCGCGGTTCTGCGGCGCTACCACGTCAAGCAGGCGGCGGCCGCATCCTCGCGCGGCACCAAGCGCCGCGCCTACCGTTTTGCGGGCTGGGAGCTGAACGCCTGGGCGCGTCACCTCACGGATCCGCAAGGCGGGAAAGTCGTGCTGAGCAACAGCGAATTCAACCTGTTGCTGGCCTTCTGCGAAGCGCCGCAGCGCGTGCTGACCCGCGACCAGCTGCTCGACCTGTCGCGCCTGCATGGCGACGAGATCTACGACCGCTCCATCGACGTGCAGGTCTTCAGGCTGCGCCGCAAGATCGGCGGCGAGGACGAGTCGCAGAAGCTCATCCGGACGGAGCGCGGTGCCGGATACATCTTCGCCGCGCAGGTCGAAATCCTGAACTGAGCCACCGGCCGCACGTCGCCGGGCACGAGCGACGCAATGTCGACTCGACTCGAGACATCGAGTCTTTTCCCGCGCCGCCGTGCGCGCAGCCCCCCGCTTAGATTTCATCTGAAATGATCGGCGTAATCCGGAAAGAAGGCTGAAATCCCCGGCTGCGGCAATTGCAACTGACCGACCATCGAGCCGCTGATCGCCCGGCGCGCGTTAGCGAAGACCGCAGGGCTCGAGCGAAGGTTGCAGCATCGCCATGACATCCAAGAAGCGACTTCGAGGCCCGACCATCGCAGCGGGAGCATTGTTGGCGGCCCTCATCGCGCTGACCACGACCTATGACGGATGGCGTCTCCACCAGCAGCTCGTGGCGGCCAATGAGCGCGAGGTGGGGAACCTGGCCCTGGCGCTTGCAACAGGCACGGCCCGCAGCGTGCAGGCGGTGGACGTCGTCCTTCGGGACACGGCGGCGTGGTACGAGGCCAACGGTCGATTCGAAGATGAAGCGACGATCCAGGACGCGCTCGCCTCGCGTGCGGTAGGCGTCTCGCAGGTGAGCGTGATCACGATCGTCGACCGCGCGGGAGTGCAGCGGTACAGATCGCGCGCCACGGGAGAACCACTCAGCGATGTGTCCGATCGCGGCTATTTCGTGCGACAACGCGACGAGCCCGATGCCGGCCTCGTGATCAACGAACCGGTGGTCACGCGCTCCGAACGCATCCCGGCACTGATCGTGTCCCGGGCGCTGAGACGGCCCGACGGTTCCTTCGACGGTGTCGTTTCGGCGATCCTGACGCTCCAGGAGCTGCAGAGCGCGTACGCCGCCATTCGGCTGGGCAACGGCAGCTCGCTGCTGCTGGCCCTCGCCGACGGGACGATCGTGACCCGGCTGCCTGCCGCAAGCGAGCAGTCGCCCCCGCGCATGCCGGAACTGGTTGCACTCGCCGGCAACCCCTTGGTCGACCACGTGGTGAGCCCCATCGATGGCCGGACGAAACTGTTGGCCGCGCTGCGTGTCGATGGCCGGCCGCTCATCCTCGCGGTCGCGCGCGACAAGCGCGACGCACTGACACCCTGGTATGACGAGATGATCAGCGCGGGCATCCGCGCCGCAACGTCGATGCTCCTCGTTCTCCTCACCATCATCGGCATCCTTCGCCAGCTCAGGCGGATCGAGGCCGGCGAGCAGGCCCTGAGCGAGAGCCAGGAGCGATACGCCATGGTCATGGAGGCCACCAACGAGGGCCACACCGAGTGGAACATCCTTCGGGGAACGGCCTTCGTGTCCAGCAAATGGCAATGGCTGCACGAGCTGGACGACCATCGCCCGATCGACACGATCGAGGACATCAAGCGCTCGGTTCGGCTTCACCCCGACGACAGCACGGCCGTGTGCGCGGCCATCGACCAGCACCTCGAGGGCATGACGCAGGACATCGACGTGGAATATCGGGTGCAGCGCCCCGACGGCAGCTGGAAATGGGTGCACTCCCGCGGACGCTGCGTCCGCGACGAGGGTGGCGCACCGGTACGGCTGTTCTCCGCTGCCCACGACGTCAGCGCGAGAAAGGAAGCCGAGGCCTCGCGCATCGCGCTGGAGATGCGGATGCAGCAGACGCGTCGCATGGAGGCGCTCGGAACGCTCGCAGGCGGCATCGCGCACGACTTCAACAACCTCCTGGGTGCGATCCTGGGATATGGCGGGATGGCCGGTCAGCTCGTCGAAGAGGGCTCGCCGGTTCGCCGGCACATCGACCGCGTTCTCCAGGCTGGACACCGCGCCAAATCCCTCGTCCAGCGCGTCCTCCAGTTCAGCCGGTCGGACCCGACCGAGAAGGCGCCGGTGAACATCCAGTGCGTGGTCGAGGAAGCGATCGTGATCCTGTCTCCTTCGCTGCAGGAGGGCGTTTCCGTCGAAACCCGCCTGCATGCGCCGGATGCAACCATCGCGGGGGATGCGACGCAGCTCTACCAGCTCGTCGCCAACCTGTACACGAACGCGATACAGGCCGTGGGCAAATCAGGTCAAGTACGGCTTGCGCTCACGACGTTGCAGTTCGACGCGCCCCGCTCGCTCCTGCACGGAGAACTCGCAAGAGGGCGCTACGCCCGGCTCGACGTCGAGGACAGCGGCGCGGGAATGCCGCCGGACATGATCGGGAGGATCTTCGAGCCTTTCTTCACGACCAAGGATCCGGGCGAAGGGACCGGACTCGGCTTGTCGGTGGTGCACGGCATCGTCAAGGAGCTGGCGGGTGCAATCGACGTCCGATCCGCGCCAGGAGCCGGCACCCAGGTCTCGGTGTGGCTGCCCGTCGTCGAGCCGAGCGATGCCGCGTGCCCGGAGTTGCCTGCAATGCCCCGCGGAAACGGCGAAGTCGTACTGATCGTGGACGACGAGCCCTTGCTTGTCGAGCTTGCCGTGGAGCGGCTCACCGAGCTTGGCTACGCTGCCCTGGGGTACACCTCGAGCCGGAACGCGTTGCAGGCATTCCTCGACGCGCCATCGAAGATCGACCTGGTGCTCACGGACGAGAAGATGCCGGAGCTGTCCGGCAGCGAGCTGGTCGCCGCGATCCGCGCCCGGCGATTCGATGTCCCGGTGATCATGGTGAGCGGCAACGTGACAGCGGCGCTCCAGGAGCGCGCGCGCGCCTCGGGCGTCAGCGAACTGCTGCGCAAGCCGCTGGCCGAAGATGTCATGGCTGCGGCACTCGCCCGCTGTCTGCCGTCGAAAGCCAGGCCATGAAGGCCGGGGCGGCGGTATTACAAGCTGTGTTACGTGCGACATCTAGGGTATTCCGCATGCAACGTGCGCGGCTGGCGGGTAAGCCCGAGGTAGCGGTCCATCACTAACGTACGTGCCATGTCGTGCATGGCTTGACCCGACCCATGTCAGGGGCCTGGCACCGACGAACCGGAGCCTTCCATGCTTCTCGAACGTCAAAGTGAATCCTCCGTATTCCCTGTGCTGGCCTGCCTTCCGGCGGCCTGGCGGTCGCACGATCAGGAGGCAGCACTGCAAGCGCTCTCCGGCGCGGAGCGCTGCAAGAAGCTCGTGCTGCGAGCGTGGTCGGAATTGGCCGCGATGAGGCTCGCCGACGGCCAGGCGACCATCGACACCATCGAGGCGCAGTGCGAGCCCTCGTCCATAGCGTCGATCGACCTGCAATGTGCACTGCTGCGTGCCACATCGGTGGCGCTGAATGACGACGCCGAATCAGCTGCCCAGCTGGTGGAGAACGCCCTGAGGACGTACGAAGGCGTTGTCGCCCACCCCGCGACATCGCTCCTTGTCCGACTCGGCCACTGGAAAGCGCGCCGCCTCGAAGCATTCTGCGAGCTGTCCGGCTCTGTCAGCCACGCCCCTGCCGATCGCCCAGAGGCCCTCTCGAGCATCCTTCACCTGTCGATGGAAGCCGCGGTCGAAGCGGAGCAGCTGCGCCTGGTGAGTGCCGGGCGCCTCGCCAACGAGGCCCTGGAGCTGTCCACGCGGTTCTATGGGTCGGACTTCTCCGGCAGCCGGCTGGCGGCGACCCTCAGTGCAAAGGTGCTCTACGAGCAAGACGCCGTCGACGCAGCCGACCGCTTGATTCGCGACCGGTTGGCCCTGAGCGGATCGCAGGCTGGCATCGAAGGCGCGTTGAGCGCGTACATCATCGGCGGCAGGATCGCGGCGGCGCGGGGCCAGCTTCCTTTTGCCATGCTGCTGCTCCACGAAGCCGAGCAGCTCGGGGAAGAGCGCCGCTGGCCGCGGCTCGTCGCCGCCAGCCTTGCCGAACGTGTCCGGCTGCTCGTCGAGGACGGCCGCATCAGCGAAGCCGAGGCCTGCCTGAGGCAGCTCGCGCGGATGCCTGCGAAGTCCGCCACAGCGAGCAACGACTACCTCCTGGCGCGCTATGTGGCTGTTTCCCGCGCTCGCCTGGACCTGGCGCAAGGGACCGGCGCGCAAACGGTGTCCTCGTTGCGGCGCATCGTCTCGGAGGCCTTGCGGCGGCGCGAATGCCATCTCGCCATCGAGCTGACGATGTTGCTGGCGTGTGCCTTGCTCGATGTCGGCGAGGAAGACGAAGCCGCCGCCGAAGCGACGCGCGCCATCGAGCTGGGCGCGACCGCGGGCCTGTATCGCACCTTCGTCGACGGCGGCGAGACGACCCGGCATCTGCTGCGCTGGCTCTACGAGCGCCGTGCCGACGAGGTCGGTGTACTGGGTCAACTGCGGCCCTACGTCCGCAACCTGCTCGTGGGCCTTTCCAAGCGACCTGAGCAGCCTGCGGGCGCTCGGACCCAACATCGCTCCGGCGAATCGCTCTCTCCGCGCGAGCGCCATGTCGTGAGGCTCATGAGCCATGGCCTGTCGAACAAGCGCATCGCCAAGCAACTGGGCATCGCGCCGGAAACGGTCAAGTCGCATGCAAAGCACATCCTGTTGAAGCTTGCCTCCCAGACGCGCGTCGAAGCCGTGTCGCGGGCCTTGAGTCTGGGGATGATCTGAGAGGTGCCGTCACGCGATGTCCAGCAGCCGCGCCAGGCTCGTGGCGAGCGCATCGACCCGCAGCGGCTTGGTGAGCACCTCGTCGGCCCACCCGCTGTTGAAGTAGGGCGCCTGGTCGACGTCGCCGCCGTAGCCGCTGATCAGGATGACGGGGAGCAATGGGCGCACGCCGCGGACTTCGCGGATGAGCGCGTCGCCGGACATGCCGGGCATGCGCAAGTCGGTGACCAGCACATCGAAGTCATCCGGGCTCGCGCGAAACGCGTCCAATGCCGCTTGCGCCGACCCGTACCCGGCCGGCTCATAGCCCAACGCCTGGAGGGCATCCGTGGTCAGCTCCAGAAGCGCCTCCTCGTCGTCCACGACCATCACCCGCTGTCCCCGCCCGCGAGGGGCCGTCGACCGATCATCCAGGGACTCCTCGGGCGCCTCGCCGGCACTGGGCAGATACACGGTGAACACGCTGCCCACACCCGGCGTGCTCTTCACGTCGATGGCCCCCGCGGACTGCGTCACGATGCGCAGCACCAGCGGAAGACCCAGCCCGGTTCCCACGCCCATCTCCTTGGTCGTAAAAAATGGGTCGAAGATGCGCTCCAGGATTTCGGGCGTCATCCCACTCCCCTGGTCCGCAATGCGCAGCACGATCCATTTGCCAGCCCCCACGGTGCCCACCCTGGCTTGGCGCGATTGCAGAACTTCGGCCACCTCCAGCGACACGGTCAACTTGCCCGATTGCCCTATCGCGTGCGCCGCGTTCGTGCCCAGGTTCATCAGCAGCTGGTGGACCTGCGCCGCATCGCCCAGGAACGCCGCGCGACCGGCTTGCAGGCGGGTGCGCAATCTCACGTGCTCCGGCAGCTTGGCCTGCAGGAGATCGAGCGCTTCTTGCACCACACGCTCGACGTGCACCGGCACCCGCTCACCCGCCGTGCCGCGGCTGAACGAAAGGATGCGGTCGACCAGCGCGCGGCCGCGCTCCCCAGCCATCACCACGTTGCTCAGATCGTGATGCATCCGGCTGCCTTCCCGCGCGCCACGCAACGCCCGCTCGCCGAACCCCAGGATCGCGCCCAGGAGGTTGTTGAAGTCGTGCGCAATACCCCCAGCCAGCGTGCCCATCGATTCGAAGCGCTCGGCCTGCCGCAGGCGGCTTTCCAGCCGCGCCATCTCCTCCTGCTGGTGCTTGCGCTCGGTGATGTCGCCCAGGGCACCGACAAACCGATAGGGCGTACCGTCGGCATCGCGAAGCGCGGTGCCCCGGGCGCGGAACCAGCGGATCTGACCGCCGGCCATGATGAACCGCACCTCGTGGTCGTAGGGCGTCCGGTCCGCGAAATGCGCTTCCAGCGCCGCTTGCATGTTGTCATGGTCGCCGGGGTGGTACGCGAGGAGGGTCTCCCACTCCTCGCGGGTCCGCCACGGGTCCCCTGCGGGAAGGCCGAGCAGTTCCTGCGTGCGCGCAGGAAGGTAGGCGCGACCGGTCCGAAGGTCCCAGTCGAAAACGCCTTCGTTCGACCCCACCAGGGCCAGCGCGTAGCGCTCCTCGGACTGCCGCAGCTCCTCCCTGGCCCTCATGCGCTCGGTCACGTCCGACGACACCACGCTCATCCGCAGCAGCTTGCCCGCCGCATCACGGAGGTAGAGGACCGCGCAGTGCATCCAGCGGACCTCCCCGCGCACGATCACGCGAGCGTCGAACTCCAGGCGCCTCGCGTTCCCTCGACGGTGCTCGTCGAGCAGCGCGACGACGCGGTCCCGATCACCCGGATGGAATGGGAACCGATCGAGCATCTGCTGCCGATTGGGGACAGTCAGTTCCGGCGGCATGCCCCACTGCTCGAACAGGCGAGGAGACGCGTAGAAGAGATCTTCGGCGACGATCCAGTCTGCGTGGCCGTCCCTGGCAGCCTCCATGGCGAGGGCATAGCGCTCTTCGGAGCGCCGCAACGCGGCCTCGGATTGCTTGCGCTCGGCATTCTCCTTTTCAAGTTTGGCGTAGAGCTCGGCGTTCTGAAGCGAGATGGCAGCCTGGGACGAGATCAGGTCCAGCACCATACGGCGCGCCGGCGTGAACACATGCGACGCGAGGTTGTTCTCGAAGTAGAGCACCCCGACAAGTTCGCCCTGATGCATCAGGGGCAGGCACAGCACCGAGCGGATCGCCCTTCGCCGGATGTACTCGTCGCGCGAGAAGAGCTCGGAATGCGCTGCGTCATCCAGGATGACGCTCCGGCCGGTCCGTGCGACCTGCAAGACGATCGTCGCCGGCAGTTCCGTCGACACGAAGGGCCGGCCCACTCGTCGCACGAGCACGCCTGTTTGAGAAGATGAGGCCGCCGCTTCCAGGTGCAGTTCCGCCCCCTTCTGCAGGATCAACAGGCTTCTTTCCGCGGCCGCGTGCTCGACGCCGATCACCATGAGCTTCTCGATCAGCCGGTCCGAGACGATCTCGCTCGACAGGGCTTGCTGCACCTTGACGACGGCCGCAAGGTCAAGCTGCTCGACCGAGGCTTCGATGGTTGTCGTCGCGGCTTCGGTCGCGGTGGGAAGGATGCCGGGATGCCGGGCGTCCAGCAGCGCCACCTTGGCGTGGGCGCCCCAAAGCAGGTAGCGCTCGCGCGCCTCGCGCAGGTGGCCCCGAGCGGCACTTTCCAACCCGAGCGCGAGGCACAAGCGCGCGGCCCGTTCGCCGGCGAGTGCGGCGTCCGGCACGAATCCGCCGTCGGACGCGGACTTGATGGATTTTTCGTAGAGCGTCAGCGCATCGAGGTCGCGCCCCTCGATGCGAGCCCATTCGGCTGCGACCAGCGCGTGCTTGTGGAAGAAGGTCGGTGCGTGACTGTCCGCCAGGCGCGCCAGCACGGCGAGGTTCGCTCCGATCGTCTCTCGGAAGTCCGCTTGCTGCTCGGCATCCGCGTTGGCGTAGACCTCGGCCATCGCGAGCGACTGGAAGACAGGGAAGTCCACGTACTGGATGTGGCAGCGCGCCGACCACAGGATCGGTGCCGCCCTTGCGGCAACCTCCAGCGACGCTGCCGCGTCGCCCATCAGGAAAAGATGCCGCATCCGGAGAATCCAGTGCGAGCAGATCACCAGCGGGACGCGGCATTCCTGGATCCTGGCATCGAGCGTTCCTTCGTCGATTGCCGCCCCCTCCTCGATTCGCCCGCGCATCGCCTGAATGAAGGCCTGCATGCTCGCGATGACCTCCCGGACATGCTTGACCTTGCTCTCCTCGACGAACGACAGGCCGGCGACGGACTTCCGCCAGACCTCGTCCAGCGCATCTCCCCGGAACATGAGGTTCGCGATGCGATGCTGAACGCTGATGCAGGCAAGGAAGAGCGCGCCGGCGTCCCTGGCCAGACCGAACGATATGTCCAGGCATGCCAGCGCCTCCGAGACAGGCCGCGTCCAGAGCAAGGCCTGCTGCAGCAGGTTGTAGGCACCTGCGCGGTAGTCGACATAGCCGAACTTCTCGGTGATTGCGACGCCCACCCTCCCGAAGCGAGCGGCGTCCGCATAGCGATGGAAGGCCGGCCCGAGGAACACGCACAACCCGACACAGGCATACGCGGAATGCTTGGAGATACCGTGGAGCAAGGTCAGCTTGACAAGTCGGCAGACCACCGCCTGATTGAGGTTCTCGTCGGTGTAGTAGGACGCGCGCCCGAGCTGCACCAGGATGTCCCTGGCCGCATCCATCTCCGGGTTGTCGATGAGCGGCAAATCGACCAGGCTCTCGATCGCCCGATCCCCCATGGCCTGGCACAGGCCGTCGTACTCGACCTGCACCTGCGCCGTGCTCGGGCGCTCGGGAAACTCCTCCCCCAGCATCCGCAGGCCCTCGATCGCGGTGCGAACCACGCGATGGACTTCACTTCGCATCAGCATCAGCTGGATGCTCAGGACGATCGCCCGCGCGCGATCGACCTTCGAGGCACTTCGCGCGAACAGCTCGTCGATGAGCGCGCCAGCTTCGTCGAGATTCGCGCGGTTCAGCTCGCACTCTGCGCGCTCGCGGCAGAGCGCGAGCGAGAGCTCGTAGTGGCGATCCCATCCATCCTTGCCCAGCGCCTCCAGGCCGCCGGCGAAGTAGCCGCACGCCGCGGCATACGCCGTCGAGGCCCTGGCCTTGCGTCCCGCCTGCAGGTCGAGCTCGGCCACCCGCACTCTGTCGCCCGCTTCCGAGGCCAGCCCGCGCCCGGCGTTGAGCTGGTTGGCGATGTCGAAGATCCGCTCGGCAATCTGGTCGTTCGTCATCACCCGCGCCAGCGTCCTGCCGATCTGCCAGTGCATCGCCGCCCTCGAGTCGGCCGGAATGAGCGCATACGAGGCCTCCTGCACACGATCGTGGAGGAATCGGTAGCGGTCGTCATCGACCCGCACGACGCCGGCCTCCACCGCGGCGCGGAAGTGCCTGTGCATGGTCTCTTCCGGGCCCGCAAGCAGCGCCAGGGTCTGGAAGTCCGCCTGGCCGCCCAGGCACGACAGGAGCTTCAACGCGGCCTGCGTGGCCGACGGGAGCTGCCTGAGGCGCCGCACCATCAGTTCGACCACGTTCTCGGTCATGCCCTTGGCGTCGATCCGGCTTTCATCCCAACACCAGGCGCCCGCCTGCGGGTCGAATCTCAGCAGTCCCTCTTCCTCGAGGCTGACTAGAAACTGCCCGGCGAAGAATGGATTGCCTGCGGTCTTGAGGTGAACGAGCTCGGCGAGGGAGCGCGCTGCCGCGGGATCGACGCGCAGGGCCTCGCCGACGAAGCGCGTGATGTCGCCGACATCCAGCGGACCGAGATCCAAGTGGCCGACCGCGCGGCCGCTGGACCGGATCGAAGCGATGGTTGCCATGAGCGGGCCATCCGGCCGCACTTCGTTGTCGCGGTACGCGGCGATCAGGTGCAGGTATCGCGTGTCCGGATGGACGACGAGGCGTTCGATGAGCGCCAGCGTCGCAGGATCCACCCATTGAAGGTCGTCGAGAAAGATGACCAGGGGACACTCGGCCCGGGCGAACACGCTGACGAAGCGTCGAAACACCGACTGAAAGCGCAGCGAATCCTCTGTCCCGGCGACCGCGGGCAACGGTGGCAACGAGCCGATCAGCGCAGTCAGCTCGGGCAGCAGCTCGAACAGCAGGCTGCCCTGGATTCCGACGGCCTCGCGAATCGATCGCTTCCAGAACGCAAGGTCGTCGGAATCGCCGCCGAGGATCTGCCGGATGAGTCCCCGGAAGGCGTCCGCGAGCGTCGAACAGGGCGTGTCGCGCAGCAGGGGATCCGCCTTGCCGGAGATGAAGGTTCCACGCGGCGGGGCGATCACCTTGCGCAATGCGTCGACGACGGAGGACTTGCCGATTCCCGAAGACCCCGACACCAGCGTCAACTCGGTCGTCCCGCGAGCGGCCGTTCGCTCGAAGGCCGCCAGCAGCAACGCGATCTCTTTCTCACGGCCGTACAGCCGCTCGGGAACGACCAGGCGGCGGGACAGGTCCTGCGAGCCCAGCCGGAACATGCCGATGTCGCCTGTCGATTCCAGCTCTTCCAGGCAGCGCCGCAGGTCGGCCTCGAGGCTGCCGGCAGTCTGATAGCGCTCCTCGCCTGTCTTCGCGAGCAGCTTCATGACGATCTCTGCAAGCACCATCGGCAACGACGGTCGCCGCTCGTGGGGATGCAGTGGTTGACGGGCGATGTGGCAATGGATCCATTCGAGCGGATCGGACGCGCTAAACGGGAACTCGCCCGTGAGCATCTGATAGAACACGACGCCGAGGGCGTAGAGATCGCTGCGCGTGTCCACCGACCGGCCGGTTCGCCCGGTTTGCTCCGGCGCCATGTAGGCGAGCGTCCCGGCGATCACGTCGGGCGGACCCGACGCCCCTCCCGGCGTTCGCCGCGACGCGAACGCAAACCCGGTCAGCCAGGCGGCGCCCGACGCCTCGTCGATCAGGATGTTGGCGGGCGCGAGGTTCCTGTGGATCAGCCCGGCCCGATGGGCACGCCCCAGCGCGGCGGCGATGCCGGCCGCCACCCGCAGGAAGGCAGCCGGCTCCCAGGGTTGGCCGATGCGACGGGCGAGCGGTTCTCCGCCCGGATCGGTCAGGAACAGCGTCAGCCGCTGCTGCTCTGTGACAAGTTCGATCGGTCGTGCGGCCCACTCGTCGTCGAGCAGGTCGCGCTGCGCAAACTCCCGTTCCAGCCGCTTGCGCCCTTCCCCATGCACATCCTTCGTGACGACCCATGCCAGCCGGCGTGACCCGTCGGCGGCCCTGATGCCGCGGTACAGCGCCAAGCCACCGTCCTCCGCGAGCTTCTCGGGCGTCTCCGTCGAAGCAGTCAGGGCAACCATGGCGAAATGCGCAAGGACTCTTGCTTCGGGATGGGGAGACGGTTGGTGGCCAAGGCGCATCAAAGTTTGACGCATCGCCCGGCCACATACAAGTGGCTGCCTTGAATCCGCACGCCGGTGCGGTTTCGTCCGTGAACGGGTTCAGGCTCCCAGCGGAGCGGCGCCTGCATGACGCAGGATTCCCCGTCGCCCTGCCGCAGCGACGGCCTCCGTGCGACTGCGCACCTGCAGCTTTTCGAACGCCGATCGCAAGTGCGTCTTCACCGTTCCCACCGAGATGTCCAGCCGTGCGGCGATGTGCTTGTTGCACAGCCCATCGGTCACCAGCTCGAGCACGTCTTCCTCACGCGCGGTCAGGGGTTCGGCGGTGAGGCTCTCCGCCAGCTTGGCCGAGACGGAGTGGCTCAGATGGCATCCACCCCCCCGGGACACGCTGCGCACGGCGGCCACCAGCTCTTCGCCGGTCGTGCCGAGAAGCAGATAAGCGGCCGCGCCCAGCGTCAATGCCTGCCGGATCTGCCACTCCCGCTCCGAGGCAGTGACGATCACCACTTTCGGACGCCGCGCGCCCATTCGCAGCCTGCGCGCGAGGTTCAGGACATGCAGGCCGCTCTCCAGGTCCGCGACGACGATGTCGCAGCACAGAAGCGCGGCGTCGTCCTGGACAAGCGTTTGCACGGCGATCTCATCGCAAGCCGCCAACGTGCTTGTCAGGCCGGCGCGAGTCAGAAAGTTGTCGTGGACGACGACAACACGGGTCCGTTGCGAAGCGAGCGACGTGGCGCTCGGTTCGGTCGATGAGTGGCATGTGTAATCCAGAGGGGAGGACGGGGGGTCGATGAAGAGTTCCATGGGCTCCACTATCCGGCTCCCGTCTTCGGGGTTGAATCCCCCGGATGGGGCACGGATGATCGACCTCGGCCAATCTCACGTGCACCCAGGCTCACGAAAACTGGCTGAAGTCTGGCTTCCGCTTCTGGAAGAAGGCGCTGAGCGCCTCCCGGACCTCAGGGCTCCCGAGGCGATCATTGAAGACGGCGACTTCGGCCGCGATGGCGCGCAGCACAGCGTCCATACGCGGTTGCTTCAGCAGCTTCTTGGTCTCTCGAACGGCTGCAGGGGCCAGCGCATCGAAGCGCTCGGCCATGCGTCGCGCGTGCTCGACCACTTCGCCGGCCGGCAGCGCAGCATTGGCAATGCCCAACGCCACCGCTTCCGCCGCACCGAAGGGCTCACCCAGCAACAGCATCTCGGCCGCCTTCGCGTGACCCACGAGCGCCGGCAGCAGCAGGCTCGAAGCAAACTCGGGAACCAGCCCCAGGCCGACGAATGGCATGGACATGCGCGCATCCTGGGACACGTACACCAGGTCGCAGTGCAGCAGCATGGTCGTACCGATGCCGACGGCCACGCCGGTCACGGCTGCGATCACCGGCTTCTCGCACCCGGCCAGCGCGCGCATGAACGCGACGGACGGCAATTCTTCGTCTCCCGAGTGACGCATGAAATCCTCGAGATCGTTGCCCGCAGTGAAAACGCCCGGCTGTCCGGCGATCACGATCGAACGCACGGCCGGACTTACGTTCGCGTCGCGCAAGGCTTGCGCGAGCGCAAGGTACATCTCGCCGGTGATCGCGTTCTTCTTCTGCGGTCGGGCGATCTCGAGGGTGGCGACCCCCTTGCTGAAATTGGTCTTGATTTCTTGTTCAGGCATATGGTTCTCCACGTTTCTCAGGAGCCGGACGGCGTTTCGGGGATCAGTCTGGAGCTGCGTTGGCCGCTCAGGTACGACCACAGCCACTGGAGCTGCACACGCAGGCGGTTCTGCAGTTGCGGCAGGAAGACGATGTGCAGCAGCGCCCAGAGGAGCCAGGTCGTGATGCCGCTGGTGCGCCACCGACCGCGCTGCAGCACGGCGAAGTTCTTGCCGACGACGGCCATGTTCCCGCGGTCGCTGTAGCGGAAGGGCGGCGTATCGATGCGCGCCCCGCGGATGCAGTCCGCGATGGCGCGGCCCGCATGCCGCCCCTGCTGGATCGCGGCCTGCGCCACGCCGGGCACGGGCCGTCCGTCCTGCACCACGCTGGCGGCGTCGCCGACGACGAAGACCTTCACGTCGCCCGAAAGATGCAGGCCCGGCTCGACGCAGGCCCGGCCCGCACGGTCGGTCTTCGTCTCGAGCATGGCGACGAGACGCGTGGCCTGCACGCCGGCGGTCCACAGCACCGTCGCGCTTTCGATGCGTTCACCGCCCGCGAGCACGCCCTCGGCGTCGATCGCGTCGACGCGCGCACCGGTGCGGACCTCGACGCCGAGCGCCTCCAGCCTCTCGACCGTCCTGCGCGCCAGCGACTCGTCGAACGAAGCCAGCGTGCGCGGCCCCGCCTCGATCAGGACGATTCGCGTATCGGCAGGGTCGATCCGGCGGAAGTTGCGCTGCAGCGTCACGCGTGCCATCTGGGCCATCGATGCGGCCAGTTCGACGCCGGTCGGGCCGGCGCCGACCAGCACGAAGGTCATCGCGCGACGGCGCTCGGCGATATCGTCCGCCTGCTCGGCGCGCTCGTAGGCCGACAGGATGCGGGCACGGATGGCTTCGGCGTCCGCAAGCGTCTTGAGGCTCGGCGCGTGGGCCGCGAAATCATCGTGCCCGAAGTAGCTTGGCCGCACGCCGGTGGCCACCACCAGGTAGTCGAAGGGGATCGTGCGCTGCGCCATGCCGGCGGGCGTGACCGCGAGCGTGCGCGCCTGGCGGTCCACGGCACTCACCTCGCCGAGCATGACCGACAGGTTGGCCTGTTGCTCGGCCAGCTGCCGCAGCGGCGCGGCAATGTCTGCCGGCGCCAGCACGGCGGTGGCGACCTGATAGAGCAGCGGCTGGAAGATGTGATGGTTACGTCGATCGATCAGGAGGACGTCCGCGTTGCAAGCGCGAAGCTCGCGCGCCGCGGCGACGCCGGCGAATCCGCCGCCCACGATGACGACACGCTGAACCGCCACGGGCGCTTGTTTTGACTGTGCATCCATGACGCCATGGTCGGCGCCTACACGAGGCACCGCATCAGCGAGATGAGGCGCGCTTGCCTCTGTCAGACGAACGAGACGCAACCTTTGGCCGTCCCCGATCTGTTCCCTCTGAACGATCCCGATTCGCTTGCGCTCGACCAGACTCTTCAGCAGTCCGCGATAGCGGCTACCGGCCTCCCGTTTCACTCAACTTCCAAAGGAACAGTCCCATGTCCATCACCGGCAAACCCACGCCCGGCTCCAAGCTGCTCACACCCAACGACCATGCGCTCGTGTTGATCGACTTCCAGTCGCAGATGGCATTCGCCACCAAGTCCATCGACGCGGTCTTGCTGCGCACCAACGCAGGCCTGATCGCCAGGGCCGCGGCGGGGTTCAAGGTTCCCACCGTGCTGACCACCGTCGCCGAGAAGAGCTTCTCCGGGCCCATGTTTTCGGATGTCACCGATCCCTTCCCCGGCCAGAAGCTCATCGATCGCACGTCGATGAACACCTGGGAGGACGCGAACGTCGTCAAGGCGCTCAACGGGATCGGCAAAGACCGGCTCGTGTTCGCCGGCTTGTGGACATCGGTCTGCATCGTCGGCCCGTCGCTGTCGGCGCTGGAGCAGGGCTATGAGGTCTACATCGTGACCGATGCATGCGGCGATGTCTCCACCGAGGCGCACGAGCGTGCCGTGACGCGCATGGTCCAGGCCGGCGCGCGCCCCATGACGTCCCTGCAGTACCTCCTGGAGTTGCAGCGCGACTGGGCACGCGCCGAGACCTATGACTTCACCACGGGCCTCGCCACGACGCATGGCGGTGCCTACGGTCTGGGCGTCATCTACGCCAAGACGATGTTCAGCGCGCACGAAGGCTGACGCGGCAGGCGGCGGAGCAGGAACCACCCATGAAACCCTACATCGTTTCTCTCGCCGTCGGATTGCTCGTCGGCGTGATCTATGCGCTGTTCAACGTCCGCTCGCCGGCGCCGCCAGTCATCGCCCTGGTCGGCCTGCTCGGCATCCTGGTGGGCGAGCAGATCCCGCCGCTCATCAAGCAGACGCTGAGAGTCCAGAAGACGGCTTCGTGGATGGACGACCAGGTCAAGCCGCACATGTTCGGTCACCTACCCAAGTGCAAGTCCGCCGGAGAACCCCACCATGGCTGAGTCTGCCGTTCCCGATCTCATCCTCCATCACGGCGTGTTCACGACGCTGGACCGCATGAAGCCGGTGGCCAGTGCGGTCGCCGTCAAGGACGGTCTCTTCGTGCGCGTGGGCGACGACGCGGACGTCGTTTCCCTCGCCGGGCCGAGGACGACGGTCATCAATCTCAAGGGACGCCGCGTGCTGCCCGGCCTTTGCGACAACCACACGCACATCATCCGCGGCGGGTTGAACTTCAACATGGAGCTGCGCTGGGACGGCGTGAAGAGCCTCGCCGACGCCATGGGCATGCTCGAGCGACAGGTGGCCGTGACGCCACCGCCCCAATGGGTGCGCGTGGTGGGCGGCTTCACCGAGCACCAGTTCGCAGAGAAGCGGCTGCCCACCATCGAGGAGCTCAACGCGGTGGCGCCCGACACGCCGGTGTTCATCCTCCACCTCTACGATCGCGCGCTGCTCAACGGCGCTGCGCTGCGCGCCGTGGGCTACACCAAGGACACGCAGGCGCCCCCAGGCGGGGAGATCGTGCACGACGCGAACGGCAACCCGACCGGGCTGCTGCTGGCCAAGCCCAACGCCGCCATCCTCTATGCGACGCTGGCCAAGGGCCCCAAGCTGCCGCTGGAGTACCAGCTCAACTCGACGCGCCACTACATGCGCGAGCTGAACCGCCTCGGCATCACGAGCACCATCGACGCCGGCGGCGGGTTCCAGAACTACCCGGAAGACTACGAAGTCGTTCAGAAGCTCGCCGATGCGGGACAACTCACCGTGCGTATCGCCTACAACCTGTTCACGCAGAAGCCGAAGCAGGAGAAGGACGACTTCCTCAAGTGGACGGCGAACTCGAAGTACAAGCAGGGCGACGACTACTTCCGCCACAACGGCGCAGGCGAGATGCTGGTGTTCTCGGCCGCCGACTTCGAAGATTTCCGCCAGCCTCGGCCCGACATGGGGCCCGAGATGGAGGGCGAACTGGAGGAGGTGGTGCGCATCCTGGCGCAGAACCGCTGGCCCTGGCGCATGCACGCCACCTACGACGAGACCATCACCCGCTCGCTGGATGTGTTCGAGAAGGTGAACCGCGACATTCCTCTCGCGGGCCTGAACTGGTTCTTCGACCATGCCGAGACCATTTCGGAGAAGTCCATCGATCGCATCGCCGCGCTCGGCGGCGGCGTGGCGGTGCAGCACCGCATGGCCTACCAGGGCGAGTACTTCGTCGAGCGCTACGGCGCCGCCGCGGCGCAGGCCACGCCGCCGGTGGCGCGCATGATTGCCAAGGGCGTCAACGTGTCGGCGGGCACCGATGCCACGCGCGTGGCCTCGTACAACCCGTGGGTGTCGCTGGCGTGGCTCGTCACCGGCAAGACCGTGGGCGGCCTGCAGGTCACGCCGCAGCGCAACTGCATCGATCGCGACACGGCCCTGCGCATGTGGACCGAGAAGGTCGCCTGGTTCTCCAACGAGGTCGGGCAAAAGGGCGTGATCAAGGAAGGTCTGCTCGCGGACCTCACGGTGCCGGACCGTGACTTCTTCGCCTGCGCGGAAAGCGAGATCGCCGACACCACGGCGCTGCTCACCATGGTGGGCGGCAAGGTGGTCTACGGCGCCGGCGAGTTCAGCGCTTGGGATGAAGGCGCGCCACCGCCACCGATGCCCGACTGGTCGCCGGTGCGCCGCTTCGGTGGCTACGGCGCCTGGGGAGAGAAGGAAGGTGCGCCCATGCAGGCCGCGCTGCACAAGAAGGCGATGGCCGCATGCGCATGCAGCACTGCCTGCGCAGTGCACGCACACGACCATCTCGCTGCCGCAAGCCGCTCGATTCCCGCGGCCGATCTGAAGTCCTTCTGGGGAGCACTGGGATGCGCCTGCTGGGCAGTGTGACGGTCCGGTGGCTGGCCTTGCTCGCGCTGTGCGCCGCCTACCTGCAAGGCGGCCTGACCAAGGCCTTCGACTTCGCGGGCGCGATCGCGGAGACGCAGCACTTCGGCCTGCCGTACGCCGCGCAGTTGGCCGCGCTCACCATCGTGGTCGAGATCGGCGCATCGCTGCTCATCCTGACCGGCATCTGCCGCTGGGCGGGTGCACTGATGCTCGGCGGCTTCACCCTGTTCGCCACCTTCGTCGCGAACCGCTTCTGGGAAATGGCACCGCCGGAGCGCTTCATGGCCGCGAATTCCTTCTTCGAGCACATCGGGCTGATCGGCGGCTTCGTCCTCGTGGCGTGGCACGACCTGAAGCAGCGGGAGGCGCAGCGGTCATGAGCGAGGGGCTTGTCTTGCTCCCTCTCCCTCTGGGAGAGGGTGGGGGTGAGGGCACTTGGGCGGTTGATCTGTGCGCTGCGCTTTTTGCTTGGGCCTGGAGCCGGGTTTCGCCCCGGCAGTCGACTCACTTTCTTTTGCGTCGCCAAAAGAAAGTAAGCAAAGAAAAGGCGACCCCACTGTGCGCGACCCTCCGCTTCGCTGCGGGCAACCTGCGGTGCTCGCTTCAGGCGGGGTCCGCGCAAACTCGCTGCGCTCAAACACGCGCGGCCCTTTTTCCGCCTGAAGCTGCGCTCCTCGGCACGCACAGAGGGGATGAACTCCAACGCGCCGTGGCGCGTACTTGTGTTTTTTGGTTTGGCTGTTGGCTGTTCAGAGTGCCGAGCGAAGCGAAGGCCCGAACCACTCCCCTCTGCGCGCGCCGAGGAGCGCAGCTTTTCGCGGATCAGGGCCGCGCGCTGTCTGAGCGAAGCGAGTTTGCGCGGACCCCGCGAAAAGCGAGCACCGCAGGTTGCCCCGGAGCGAAGCGTAGGGGTCGCGCGCAGTGGGGTCGCCTTTCTTTGGTTACTTTCTTTGGCGAAGCAAAGAAAGTGACTCGCCCGCCGGGGCGAATTCCCGGCTCCGGCCTCAGCAAAGCGTGCAACCCAATCGAAGGCCCAAGTGCCCTCACCCCAACCCTCTCCCGGAGGGAGAGGGAGCAAGTCGCAACGCCGCAGCACGGAGCCTGCGAATGAGCCGCCTCCTGGTGACAGGCAGCGCGCTCGGCTTCACCGCCGGCTATGTCGACACGGTCGGCTTCGTCGCGCTGTTCGGCCTGTTCACGGCGCACGTGACCGGCAACTTCGTGCTCATCGGCAGCGAGCTGGCGCACCCGATGCACGGCGTGCTGATCAAGTTCCTGGCGTTCGCGGCTTTCGTCGCCGCGGTCGCCGCTTCTCGCCTGCTGGCCCTGTCCGTCGAGCGCGGCGGACGGCCTCTGCAGCGCCTTCTCCTGCTGCTGCAAGGTGTGCTGCTTGCGGCTTGCATGCTGTGCGGCTGGCGTGCCCAGCCCATCGTCGATGCAGGTGCGCCTTGGGTGCTCGCGACAGGCGTGCTCGGTGCAGCAGCGATGGGCGTCCAGAATGCGGCCGCCCGCCTGGCCTTCAGCGAGCTGGCGCCCACGACGGTCATGACCGGCAACGTGACCCAACTGGTGCTCGACTTCGTCGAGCTGTTGCGCGGGGACGCCACGGATGCCGGGCTGCGCCAGCGGATTCACAAGCTCATCTGGCCGCTCCTCGCCTTCGCATGCGGCGCGCCCTGCGGCGCCCTTGTCTACATGCACGTGTCTCTGTGGGCGCTGGCATTGCCCCTGATCATCCTTGCCGGCCTGGCGCTGGTGCTACCGGCTCAAGGCTGAGAGGCCTGCGGCCAATCTCTCCAAATCATCCATGTTTCATCACGACGCAAAACGATCCGGCGCCGGCCGCGTGCGGGTGCTGTGCGTGCTCGCATGCGGTACCACGCTGCTGGGCGGCATGCAACCCGCCTGCGCGCAGCAGGTCCTGGCCCCCTCGTCGGCCTTCGTGCAGGCAGGCTCCGGGAACGACACGCGATCGCTGGCGGTCGGCCTTGCCTGGGATTGGGACCGGCGATGGGCCCTTGGCCCCGGCCAGCTCGGCGGCTACGTCGAGCTCGCGCTCTCGCAGTGGCGCTACGACAGTGCCATCGGCGCGGGCAAGGACCAGCTCACGCAAATGGCCCTTACGCCCGTGTTCCGCTGGCGCCTCGATGGAGGCGCGTCCCCCTGGTTCCTCGAGGCGGGCGTCGGCCTGAGCCTGACTTCGGTGCTCTACCAGACGCAGGCCAAGCGCTTCTCCACGCGCTTCAACTTCGGGACGCACCTGGGCGTGGGGCGCAATTTCGGCCCGCACGGCGAGCACGAACTGAGCCTGCGCCTGGAGCACTTCTCCAACGCGGGCATCCGACATCCCAACCCGGGCGAGAACTTCGTCCAGCTGCGCTATGCCTATCGCTTTCACTAGGGCGCGGCCGCGCCGCAGCGCCCTTCTGCTGGCGTCGCTGCTCTGCACGGGTCAAACGACGATGGCTCAAAGCAGCGTCGACCGGCCGGGCTTCAAGAGCTTCCGTTTCGACGAGGACTGGACCCCCCTGCGCGATCCGGCCATGCGCACGAACTTCCTGGACCCTTTCAAGTGGATGCCGCTGAACGACTCGGGATCCTGGTATGTGACCCTTGGCGGAGAACTGCGCGAACGCTACGAGTACGCGCGAGCGCCCGTGTTCGGGCTCGCTTCGCCTCCGCGCAACGACTACTTCCTCAATCGGACACTCCTGTTCGCCGACGCCCACTTCGGCCCCAACTTTCGAACATTCGTGGAGTTCGCCAGCGGCCATGCCCCCGGATGGAGCGGCTCGCCATCCTCTACGCAGAAGGACACACTCGACGTTCTGCAGGCGTTCGGCGAGGTGTCGCTTCCTCTCAACGAAGGAAAGCTCTCGGTGCGGGCTGGCCGCCAGGAGATGGGCTTCGGCTCGCAGCGACTCGTCTCCGTCAGGGAGAGTCCGAACATCAGGCGTTCCTTTGACGGCGTCCGTGCCACATGGATCGAATCGAAGGATCTGCGGGTCGACGCATTCGCGCTACAACCGGTCGCGCCTCAAACCTCGACTTTCGACGATCGACGCGACCGGACCCAGGATTTCTGGGGCGTCTATGCCACCACCGATGTGCCCGCCGTCGCGGGCCTGAAGGCCGACCTCTACTACCTGGGACTCAACCGTCAGGATGCCCGCTTTGCGCGAGGTGTCGCGACCGAGCACCGACAAACCGTCGGCACGCGCCTGTTCGGAAGTCGCGCCAACTTCGACTGGAACGTCGAAGGGGCCCTCCAGTTCGGGAGCTTCGGCAGCGCCAACATCCGTGCGTGGGCCCTCTCGTCCGATACCGGCTATACCTTCTCCGATCGGACCTGGAAGCCACGACTCGGATTGAAGGCCGATGCGTTCAGCGGCGACAAAAACCTTCACGACGGAAGTCTCGGCACCTTCAATTCGCTGTTTCCGAAGCTTCCTTATTTCTCCGAGGCCAATCTCGTGGCCCCATCGAATCTTCTCGATGTTCAGCCGAACCTGACCCTGGCGTTGACGCCGACCGTGGAGCTCAACCTCGGCTGGAATCCGCTCTGGAAACAATCGAAGGCCGATGCGTTCTACGCGCCGCCCTTGTCACCGGTGAAGGGGACGGCGGGAACGCAAAGTCGCTATATCGGCCAACAGATGATCGCTTCGATCGAGTGGTCGGCGACGCCTCGACTCACCGTCGCCGCAACATACGTCCACTTCGAGCCGGGCCGTGCAACCCGGAAAGCAGGCGGCCGTTCGGGCGAGTTCTTCGCGGCATGGCTGCAGTACAGGTTTTGATCCATGCGCGTGCCCTATGTCTTTCGGAACACGGCGCCCCGAGCCCAACGAAGTTTTACGCCAGCGCATGCCGCCGGTAGATTGCTTCCACCATGAAGAACCCCGAGACCCGACCTTTCGTCCTGGCCTGGCTGGTGGCGCTGCTGTTCTACGTCCTCGAGTACGCGACGCGATCATCGCCGGCCGTCATGATGCCCCAGCTCGAGAGCGCCTATTCGGTCTCGGCGCTCGGCGTCAGCGGCATCCTCGGGGCGTACTACTACGCGTATTCGATCTCGAGCCTGGTGGCCGGCGCATCGATCGACCGCTTCGGCGCGAAGGCCGCCGTCTCGCTCGGGCTCGTGATCCTGGCCGTCGGCTGCTTCGCGTTCACCGTGCCCGACGCCAACGCAGCCTATGGCGGACGCTTGCTGCAAGGCGTCGGCTCGGCCTTCGCATTCACCGGCGCCGTGTACCTCGCCTCGCGCGGCTTCTCCGCGGGCAAGCTCGCCACCGCGATCGGCGTCACGCAGTGCATGGGCATGGTGGGCGGCTCGGCCGGCCAGTCGCTGGTCGGCCCGCTCCTGACGCACGGCATCGACTGGAAGGCCGTATGGATCTTCTTCGGCGCCGCCGGCCTCGTGCTTGCCGCGGCTCAGTTCGTCCTCACGCCTTCGGCGAGTGCAGCGCCCGGCGGCGCCGCGCGGGGATGGCTGAGCCCGTACCGCATCGTGCTGTCCAACCCGCAGTCGTGGCTGTGCGGGATCGTCGCCGGCCTGCTATTCCTGCCGACCACCATCGGCGACATGACCTGGGGCGTGGCCTTCTTCCAGCACGACGTGCAGATGAACTTCAGCCAGGCGGTGACGACCGTCTCGATGGTGCCGCTGGGCTGGGTCTTCGGTTGCCCGCTGGCCGGCTGGCTCACCGACCGGATCGGCGCGCGCAAACCCGTGATCATCGGCGGATGCGTGCTCATGCTGGCGACGGTCGCGCAGATCGGCTTTCTGCCCGGACTGCTCCCGCCCATGGTCGGCCTGTTCCTGTTCGGCGTGGAGTCCGGGGTCGCGATGATTCCCTACACGGTCATCAAGGAGTCCAACCCGGATGAAGTCAAGGGCAGCGCCACGGGGATCCAGAACTTCCTCGTCTTCGGCATCTCCGCGCTGGTGGGCCCCGTCTTCGGCCACCTCCTGGGCAAGACGCTGGACAGCACGGGCGACCACCTCGCCCACTTCCGCGCTGCCGCGGGCTTCTGGATGGTGATGGTCGCCGTCGCCCTCGTCGCCAGCCTGTTCCTGCGCGAGACCGGCCAACGTGCATCGCGTCGAGCGACCGGCGCTTCGAGCGCAGCCGTTCCCGCACGCCCCTGACGTCGCGCGCCGGCTCGGCGCATTTCCGACACCCCTTCGATTCAACACCAAGGAGTTCCCACCATGTCCCGCAACGCAGCAGATTACCTGGCCGACACCCTCGCCGCGGCCGGCGTGAAACGAATCTACGGCGTCGTCGGCGATTCGCTCAATGGCTTCACCGACAGCCTGCGACGCATCGGCACCGTCGACTGGGTGCACATGCGCCACGAGGAAGGCGCGGCGTTCGCCGCCGGCGCGGAGGCCCAGCTCACAGGGCAGCTCGCCGTGTGCGCGGGCAGCTGCGGCCCGGGCAACCTGCACCTGATCAACGGTCTGTTCGACTGCCAGCGCAACCAGGTGCCCGTGCTGGCGATCGCCGCGCACATCCCCAGCACCGAGATCGGCGTCGAGTATTTCCAGGCGACGCACCCGGAAATCCTGTTCAAGGAATGCAGCCACTACGTCGAGCTGGTGTCCTCCGCCGAAGTGCTGCCGCAGATCCTCGCCCGGGCAATGCGCGAGGCCGTCTCCCGGCGTGGCGTGGCGGTGGTCGTGCTCTCGGGCGACATCGCGCTCAAGCCGCTGGAGACGCCGCCGCCGATGTGGTTCCACGCCAATGCGCCGGTGGTCCGCCCGACCGACACCGACGTGCTCGACCTGGCCGACCTGCTCAACGCGTCCTCGCGCGTCACGATCATGTGCGGCGCCGGCTGCGCGGGCGCGCACGACGAGGTGGTGGAGCTCGCGCGCCTGCTCAAGGCCCCGATCGTGCACGCCCTGCGCGGCAAGGAGTACATCGAATACGACAACCCGTACGACGTCGGCATGACCGGCCTCATCGGCTTCTCGTCGGGCTATGCGGCCATGAAGGACTGCGACGCGCTGCTGCTGCTCGGCACGAACTTTCCGTACCGGCAGTTCTATCCGGAGAACGCCCGCATCGCCCAGGTCGACATCCGCCCCGAAGCGCTCGGCATGCGCTGCAAGCTGAACCTGGGCGTCGTCGGCGACATCAAGGCGACGCTGAAAGTGCTCAACCGCGAGCTGGGCGAGAAGGGGGACACCTTGCACCTCGACGCCGCGCTCGCGCACTACGAGAAGGCCCGGCGCGACCTGGACGCCCTGGCCGAGAGCGGCCCGCACGGCAGCGTCATCCACCCGCAGTACCTGACGCGACTGGTCAGCGAGCTGGCCGACGAGGACGCCATCTTCACCTGCGACGTGGGCACCCCGGTGGCCTGGACGGCGCGCTACCTGAAGGTCAACGGCCGGCGGCGCATCGTCGGCTCGTTCAACCACGGCTCGATGGCCAACGCGCTGCTGCACGCCATCGGCGCGCAGGCCTCGCATCCCGGCCGGCAGGTCGTCTCGCTCTCGGGCGACGGGGGCTTCACGATGATGATGGGCGACTTCATCACGTTGTCGCAGCAGAACCTGCCGGTCAAGGTCATCGTGTTGAACAACGGCACGCTCGGTTTCGTCGAGATGGAGATGAAGGCCGGCGGCTTCCTCGACGTCGGCTGCGACCTGAAGAACCCGAACTTCGCGGCGATGGCCCAGGCCATGGGCGTCAAGGGCATCCGGGTCGAGAAGCCGCAGGACCTCGAAGGCGCGCTGCGCGAAGCGATGGCGCATCCGGGGCCGGTGCTGGTCGACGTCGTCAGCGCGCGCCAAGAGCTGGTGATGCCGCCCAAGACGAAGCTGGACCACGCCGTGCACTTCGGCGTCTTCATGATGAAGGCCGTGCTGGACGGCCGCGGCGCCGAGCTGCTCGACCTGGCTAAGGTCAATCTCTCGCGCTGAGACTCTTTGGAGAAAGCGGGGCTTGTCAGAAATCGGTTTCGGCCAGGGCCATCGTGCCGGCCGCGGCGTGGATCGTCGCATCGGCCAGGCCGCGCGCGCGGGTCAGGTCCTGGTCGGCGTAGAAGCGCGCGGTCGCGATCTTGGCGCGGTAGAACGCGCTGTCGGCATCGCCCGCGTCGAGCTTGCGCTGCGCGACCGACGCGGCGCGGGCCATCTGCCAGCCGCCGCAGACGACGCCGCAAAGATGCAGGAAGGGAACGGCCCCGGCGAGCACGGCGTCGAGGTCGCTGGTGCCGGTCGCGAGGATCCAGTCGACGGCATCCGACATCGCCCGCGCACCGTCGCGCAGGCGCGCACCGATCACCGGCAGGTCGGGCCCCGGCGAGCGCGCCAGGCCTTCGCCCAGACCTTCGATCTGCGCGATCAGCGCATGCATCGAGCGGCCGCCTTCGCGCAGCAGCTTGCGCCCGACCAGGTCGTTGGCCTGGATGCCTGTCGTGCCTTCGTAGATCGCGGTGATGCGCGCGTCGCGCAGGTGCTGGGCCGCGCCGGTCTCCTCGATGAAGCCGTTGCCGCCATGGATCTGGATTCCCGTCGAGGCGACCTCGATGCCGGTCTCGGTGCACCAGCCCTTCAGGATCGGGATCAGCAGGTCGACGCCTGCCTGGGCCTGCGCGCGCTCGCCGGCGTCGGGATGGCGGTGCGCCCGGTCGATCATCGCCGCGACCACATAGGCCAGCGCGCGCATCGCCTCGACGCGCGACTTCATGCTCATCAGCATGCGCCGCACGTCGGGGTGGCGGATGATCGCGACGCTGGGGGCCCTGGGCGCGGTCGCGTCCTTGCCTTGCACGCGATCCCTGGCGTAGGCGAGTGCCTGCTGATAGGCGCGGTCTGCGACCGCCAGCCCTTGCACGCCGACGCCGAAGCGCGCCTCGTTCATCATGATGAACATGGTCTCGAGGCCGCGATTCTCCTCGCCGAGCAGATAGCCGATCGCGCCCGGCCCGTCGCCGAAGACAAGCACCGCGGTCGGGCTGGCATGAATGCCCAGCTTGTGCTCGATCGACGCGCAATGCACGTCGTTGCGATCGCCCAGCGTGCCGTCCTCGTTGACCATGAACTTGGGCACGATGAACAGCGAGATCCCCTTCACGCCTTCGGGCGCCTTCGGCGTGCGCGCAAGAACCAGGTGGACGATGTTGTCGGTGAGGTCATGTTCGCCGAAGCTGATGAAGATCTTCTGGCCGAAGATCCGGAAACGGTCGCCCTCGGGAACAGCCCTGGTGCGCAGCAGCCCGAGGTCCGAACCCGCTTGCGGCTCGGTCAGGTTCATCGTGCCGGTCCACTCGCCCGACACCATCCGGTGCAGGTACATCCGCTTTTGCGCGTCGCTGCCGCGCAGCAGCACCGCCTCGATCGCCCCCTGCGTCAGCAGCGGGGCCATCGCAAAGGCCATGTTCGACGCGTTCCACATCTCCATCACCGCGGTGTCGACCAGCTTGGGCAGGCCCTGGCCGCCGAACTCCGCAGGAAAACGCATGCCGTTCCAGCCCGCCTCGGCGAACTGGCGGTACGCCTCGATGAAGCCCTTGGGCGTGGTCACCTGGCCGTCGTTCCACTTCAGGCCCTCGGCATCGCCGCTCGCATTGAGCGGCCCCCAGACCTCGCCGGCGAACCTGGCCGCGCCGTCGAGCACGGAGTCGACCAGGTCATCGGTCGCGTCCTCGCAGCCGGGCAAGCGGGCGATGTCGTCGAGCCCGGCGAGTTCGCGCATTGCGAACTTCATGTCCTTGATCGGTGCGGTGTAGGGCGTCATGTCGGTTCCTCGAATTACTTCACCAGCACGTACTCGCCGGGGGCGGCGCCCACGGGCTTGTGCTTGCGCGAACCGAGCCGGGCGGGTGCAGCGACCCGATCGCCCGACCGGGCTTGCACCCAGGCGCGCCAATGCGGCCACCAGCTGCCCTCCTGCCGGGTCGGCTGCGCCCGCTCGGCCCATTGCATCGGGTCTGCCACGTCCGCCGGCGCGGTGAAGAAGAAGGACTTGCCCGTCCCAGGCGGATTGATCAGGCTCTGCAGATGCCCCGCGTTGGCGAGCACGAAGGTCGTCTCGGGCCCGAACAGCCGGGCCGTGCCGTAGCAGGCTTTCCAAGGCGTAATGTGGTCGGTGATGCCGCCGATGACATAGGCATCGAGCCTCGCCTTGGACAGGTCGATCGGCAGCCCGCCGATCTCGAGGGTGCCCGGAGTGACGTACGGGTTCTTCTCGACCAGGTCGAGCAGGTCGCAGTGGAACTGGCCGGGCAGCCGCGTGGTGTCGGCATTCCACGCCAGGATGTCGTACGCCGGCGGCTTGTTGCCGAGCAGGTAGTTGTTGACCCAGTAGTTCCAGATCAGGTCGTTCGGGCGCAGCCAGGCGAACATCGCGGCCATCTCCTCGCCGCTGACGAAGCCCTTGCGGCGCGAACGCGCCTTCGCAGCGCGGATCGTCGCCGGCGAGTTGAACAGACCGAGCATCGAGCCCTCGATCGCCGCGCCGGTGTCGAGCACGCAGACCGCCCAGGTCGCGCTGGCGACCTTCTTGTCGCCCTTGGCAGCCAGCCAGCCGAGGTAGGCCGCGAGCGTCATGCCGCCCGAGCAGGTGCCCCACATGTTGACGTCGGGGCTGCCGGTGATCTGGCGCGCGACGTCGACCGCGCGGTCGAGCGCCATCGCGTAGTCCTCCAGGCTCCAGTGGCGCTGCTCGACCGTCGGGTTGCGCCAGCTGACGACGAACATCTGCACGCCCGAGTCCACCGTCCACTTGACCAGGCTCTTCTCGGGCGAGAGGTCGACCGCGTAGTACTTGTTGACCTGCGGCGGCGACATCACGAGCGGGCGCTTGTGCACCTGCGGCGTGGTCGGCGCGAACTGCAGCAGCTCGAACATCTCGTCGCGATGGACCACCTGCCCCGGCGACGTGGCGACGTTCTCGCCGACCTTGAACGGCGTCGCGTCGACCTGGCTCGGCATCAGGTTGTTGTAGCGGATGTCGTGCACCAGGTGCTGCAGTCCCTTGACCAGGTTGGCGCCGCCGGTGTCGACGATCTTGTGCACCGCGGCGGGATTGCCCAGCACGAAGTTGCTCGGCGCCAGCGCGTCGGTGACGAGCGAGGCGAAGAACTGCGCACGGCCCCGCTCCTTGCTGTCGAGCCTGGAGCTCTCGATCACGCTCGTCAGCTCCTTCTGCGTCGCGAGATAGGTCTGCATCAGCCGCGCGTACAAGGCATTGCTCTTCCAGGCCGGGTCGGCGAAGCGGCGGTCCTTCGGGTCCGGGGCCAGTTCCGACTTGCCCTTGACCACCGTGGCCAGTTCCTTGAGGTAGCGGCCGTAATGCGTCGCCGTCTTGCCGGGAGCTTTGCTCATCACCTTGAGCAGCGACCTGGCGGCACCGGCCACGTCGCGCCCGTTGAGCCCGATCAGCGGATTGATCGCGAGCGTGTTCCGGCTCGCTTCGGCGGCCAGCTCGCCGACCTCGCCTGCCGCCGCGATCAAGGCGCTTCGCGCCGGCGCCGCCTTCGGCGCGGTCGTGCGGCGCTTCCTGGCCGGTGTCTTGGTGGTCATGGTGTGTCTCCTCGGGTGTGATCAGCTCATCAGCATGACCAGCACGAAGGCGACCAGGGCGGGTTTCTCCTCGCCCTCGATCTCGATCGTGTTCTCGGTGGTCAGCAGCACGCGTCCGCCGCCCTTGTCCTCGACGGCGGCCACCTTGACGTGGTTGCGCACGCGCTTGCCGGCGCGCAACGGGGCCAGGAAGCGCGCCTTCTCGAGGCCGTAGTTCACCGCCTGCTTGACCTGCACGCTCGCGAGCAGGACCTCGAAGCTGGTCGGCGCGATCAGTGCCAGGGTCAGGAAGCCATGCGCGACAGTGCCGCCGAACGGGCTCTCGCGGGAGCAGCGCTCGCAGTCGACATGGATCCACTGCCGGTCCTCGGTGCAGTGGGCGAATTCGTCGATGCGCTGCTGGTCGACGGTGATCCAGGACGAAGTCCCGATCTCCTGCCCGACGCGCGTGCCGAGTTCGGCGGGTGGCAAGCAAGGGGAAGTCATTGGATGTCTCCTACGGTCGATCGAGGAACTCGTCGATGGCGCGCGCCGACGCGGCGCCGCGCGTCATCAGGAACAGGTGCCCGCAGTCGAAAACCTGCAGCTCGCTGTGCGGGATCAGCCGGTGCATCAACTTGGCGTTGGCCAGCGGAACCAGCGGGTCGTCGCGGCCGGCCATGATCAGTGTCGGCTGGCGCAGGCGGTGCAGCCAGTGAATGCTGGTCCAGCCCCAGACGGCGCCGATCTGCAGGTAGTAGCCCAGCCGCGACTGCCAGCGCACGTGCTTGAAGAAGGCGTCGACGAGCGCGGGGTCGTTGCGGAAGTCGCCGCCATAGATGTCGCCCGACACCGCGCGCGCGTAGTCCTTGCTCAGGTAGCGCCGCGGCGTCACCATCTTCAAGAGCACCGCTGGGCGCGCCGGCAGCATCACCACGCCCGGGGCGGTGGCGCACAGGATGAGCCGGCGGCAGCGCGACGCGAAGCTGCGCGCGAACTGCTGCGCCGCGGCGCCGCCCCAGGAGACGCCGAGCACGTCGGCCTGGTCGTGGCCGAAGCGGTCGAGCAGCCCGGCGGCGAGGCGAGCGATGTCGCGCAGCCGGTACGGACGCGAGGGCATCGCCGAGTGGCCGACGCCGGGGACGTCGAAGGTGATGATCTCGCGCCCGGGCATCTGGCGCGCGATCGGCGCGAGCAATTCGATGTTGCCGCCGATGCCGTTGAACATCAGCAGCGGCACGCCGCCGCCCTGCCCCAGGCGCTGGCCGACACGCAGCACCTGCGTGCCGAGCTGCACGGTCTCGATGGCAAACGACTGGGCGCCGCCGGTGCCGGTGGCCTCCGGCGCGGGAGCTTCGTCCATGGTGATGGCCGTCGACATTGCAGCTCAGGTCTGGTCGCGCAGCTCGCGGCGCAGGATCTTGCCGACGTTGGACTTCGGCAGGCTGTCGACGAACCGAACGATCCGCGGCACCTTGTAGCCGGCCATCGTCGCCCGGCAATGCGCGACGATCTCGTCGGCACACAGCGTCGCCACGGGCGCCTTGACGACGAACAGCTTGACCGCCTCGCCGGTCTTGTCGTCGGGCACGCCGACGCAGGCGCATTCGGCGACGCCGGGACACGCGGTCGCCACCGCCTCGACTTCGTTCGGGTAGACGTTGAAGCCCGAGACGATGATCATGTCCTTCTTGCGGTCGACGATCTTCAGCAACCCGCGCTCGTCGAACATGCCGATGTCGCCGGTGCGGAAGTAGCCGTCGGCGGTGAATGCCTCGGCGTTCGCTTCGGGCTGGTTCCAGTAGCCGCGCATCACCTGCGGGCCGCGGACGCAGATCTCGCCGGCCGCGCCGATCGCGGCCTCGCAGTCCCGCTCGTCGAGCAGCTTGATGTCGGTCGATGGCAGGGGCAGGCCGGTGGTGCCGCTGAACTCGCCGGCGTGGGCGGGGTTGAACGACAGCACCGGCGAGGTCTCCGACAGGCCGTAGCCCTCGCGGATGAAAGTGCCGGTGATCTGCTTCCACTTTGCCGAGGTGGCATCGATCACCGCAGCGCCGCCGCCGACGGCCAGATGCAGCCGCGACCAGTCGACCTCGTCGATGCGCGGATGCATCGTCAGCCCGGCGTACAGCGTGTTCACGCCCGTGAAGACGGTCGGCCGCGCCTGCTTCAGCGTGTCGACGAGGCCGTCGCCGTCGCGCGGGTTCGCGACCAGCCAGTTCTCGGCGCCGACCGAGAACATGGTGATGAAGTTCACCGTCAGCGCGAAGATGTGATACAGCGGCAGTGCGGTGACGATCACCTCCTCGCCCTCGCGCATCGGCATGAAGGCCTTGAACTGCTCGGTGTTGGCGACCAGGTTGCGATGCGACAGCGCAGCGCCCTTGGACAGGCCGGTGGTGCCGCCGGTGTACTGCAGCAGCAGCAGGTCATCGCCGTTGATGTCGACCGGCGCGAACGGCAGGTCGCTGCCCTGCGACAGCGCATCGGCAAAGCTCAGCGTGCCCGCCAGCCGCGCATCGACCGGCGGACTCGGCAGCGCGGTCGCGCCGCCATCGCCGAGCGAGGCCGTGATCACCGTCTTGAGGCCGGTCTCGCCGATGATCTCGGCCAGCGTCGGCGTCGAGCCATTGAAGACGACCATCACCTCGACGCCCGCGTCGTCGAGCTGGTGCTGCAGTTCGCGCGGCGTGTACAGCGGGTTCACGTTCACCTGCACCGCGCCGGCGCGCGCGATGCCGAGCAGGGCGATCGGGAACGCGAGCACATTCGGCAGCATCACCGCGATGCGGTCGCCCTTCCTGACGCCCAGGCGCTGCTGCAGGAAGGCCGCGAAGGCGCGTGCGCGCGCGTCGAACTCGCCGTAGCTGAGCGTGTTGCCCAAGCTGCGCAACGCGCTGCGGCCGCGGTAGCGTGCGATCGCCGCGTCCATCATCTGCACCAGCGAGGGGTAGGCGTCGGCGTCGATCTCCGCCGGAATCTGCGTGCCGTACGAGGCGATCCAATGTCGGTTGCTCACAGGGGCTCCTTCGGATTTGCCGCGTGTTCAGCCCAGGCCGTCCGTCAGCTCCGGCACAACCTGGAACAGGTCGCCCACAAGGCCGTAGTCGGCCACCTGGAAGATTGGTGCCTCCGGATCCTTGTTGATCGCGACGATCACCTTGGAGTCCTTCATGCCGGCCAGATGCTGGATGGCGCCGGAAATGCCGATCGCGACATACAGCTGCGGCGCGACGATCTTGCCGGTCTGTCCGACCTGGTAGTCGTTGGGGGCGAAGCCGGCATCGACCGCCGCGCGCGAGGCGCCGAGCGCGGCGCCGAGCTTGCCGGCCAGCGGTTCGAGCACCTTGTTGTAGTTCTCGCCGCTGCCCAGTCCGCGCCCGCCGGAGACGACGATCTTCGCTGCGCTCAGTTCCGGCCGTTCCGACTTGGTCAGTTCACGCCCGACGAGCCGCGACACCTGCAGGTCGGGGCCGAGCGGGAGCGCTTCGATCGGCGCGTTGCCGCCGCTGCCCGCCGGGTCGAAGGCCGTCGTGCGCACGGTGATCACCTTGACCGCGTCGCCGGCCCTGACCGTGGCCAGCGCGTTGCCGGCATAGATGGGCCGCACGAACGTGTCGGCGGATTCGACCGCCACGATCTCCGAAACCTGGGCCACGTCCAGCGCCGCCGCGATGCGCGGCATCAGGTTCTTGCCGAAGCTGGTGGCCGGTGCGAAGAGGTGGCTGTAGCCGGCGGCGTTGCAGACGATCAGCGCCGCGAGGTTCTCGACACCGTGATCGGCATAAGGCGCGGCATCGGCCACCCACACCTTCGCCACGCCGGCCAGCTTGGCCGCAGCCGCCGCGGCGGCTGCACAGCCGCTGCCCGCGACCAGGATGTGGATCTCGGCGGACGGCACCGCGGCGGCAGCGGTCACGGTGTTGAGCGTCGCGCTCTTGAGGGACAGGTCGTCGTGTTCGGCGATGACAAGAATCGGCATGGCTTTTCCTTTGAATTGCATCGGGCTCAGGGCAGCACCCGGGCTTCGTTGCCGAGCTTGTCGATCAGCTGCGTCACATCCTCGACCTTGACCCCGGCCGCGCGCTTCGCGGGCTCGGCCACCTTCAAGACCGTCAGGCGCGGCGTGCAATCCACGCCGAGGGTTGCGGGCGCGAGGGTGTCCAGCGGCTTCTTCTTGGCCTTCATGATGTTGGGCAGCGTGACGTAGCGCGGCTGATTGAGCCGCAGGTCGGCCGTGACGACGGCCGGCAGCTTGATCTCTATCGTCTCCAGTCCGCCGTCGACTTCGCGCGTCACCGTGGCCTTGCCGTCGCCGACCTGCAGCTTCGATGCGAAGGTCGCCTGCGGCCAGCCGAGGAGTTGGGCGAGCATCTGCCCGGTCTGGTTGGCGTCGTCGTCGATGGCCTGCTTGCCCATCAAGACCAGCGTCGCGTGTTCCTCGTCGACCACCGCCTTGAGCAGCTTGGCAACCGCCAGCGGCTGCAGCTCGGCATCGGTCTCGACCAGGATGCCGCGGTCGGCGCCGATCGCCATCGCCGTGCGCAAGGTCTCCTGGCAGGCCGTCACCCCGCACGAGACGGCGACGACTTCGGCCGCGATGCCGGCTTCCTTCAGCTTCACCGCTTCCTCGACCGCGATCTCGTCGAACGGGTTCATGCTCATCTTCACGTTCCCCAGGTCGACGCCGCTGCCATCGGGCTTGACGCGTACCTTGACGTTGAAGTCGAGCACGCGCTTGACGGGAACGATGACTTTCATGTGCTGTCTCCTGGACGTTTGCGGTAGTGCAACTATCGGCCGGTCCGGGCGCCGGGTCGCCTAACTAAAGTTGGGAACCGCCGTCAGGCGCGCCTGACTTCCCAGCTCAGGTAGCCTTCTTCGGCCTGCGCGGCGAGCAGCTGGCGGGCGCCGAAGGCCTGCACCGGCGACACGAAGCCGGTGGCGAGCAACTGCCCGCGCAGCACCCGCTTGGCAGCCTCGGCGCCGAAGACGCCGGTCTGCGCGTAAGGCGAGTTGCCGTGCAGGACGACCTCGACCGACGCCGTGCTGCCGCGGCCATGGCAGGCCAGGATGCAGCGGTTGACCAGCGGGTCCTCGCGCGGAGGCTCGGCGGTGGTGATGCCGGCGCCCCAGGCATTGGTCGTCGCTTCGCGCTCGGCCTGCGGCAGTTGCCGGCATTCGGCCTCGAACTTCTGCAGCAGGCCGAACACGCCGGCAAACAACTGCTGGTTGCGGAAGGAGACGAGCACGCTGCAATTGCGCACCCGCCCATCGTCCGCATACCAGAGCGGTTCGCCGCCGCCGCTCCACGGCAACGCGTTGAAGACCTTGGCCTCGCCCGGCACGGTGACGGTGCTGCTGGTCGCGTAGGGCCACATCACCAGCTGCTTGTTCGCCAGGAAGTACTGCGGGTTCGTGCACATGCGCAGGAACGAGGCGGTGGAGGCTTCGCTCACCGGCGAGTCGCCGAGGTAGACGATGTCCAGCGTGTCGATGCCCGGCGTCTCGAGCGCGATCTCGGCAGCGATGTTTCCCTCGGCCCACATGTAGGAATTGGCCGGGCACAGCGCCAGGCCCTTGGCCTCGAAGCGCGGCCCGAACTCCTGCTTGAGCATCTGGACCCAGTCCATCTCGCCGGTGGTGTCGAAGTAGTGGCAGCCGGCGTCCAGGCAGGCCCCGACCACCGGTTGGCCCAGTTGCATGAACGGGCCGACGATGTTGATCACGACCTTCTTGCCGGCGAACAGGCCCGCGAGGGCCTTGCGGTCGTGGGCCACTTCCACGCACTGGTAGTCCGCCCCCTTCAGCTCGGGAACCTTGTCAAGTTCCATCTGCAGGCGCTCGGCGTTGCGGCCGGCGGCGATGAAGGGGATGCCGCGCTCGGCCAGTTTCCAGGCGGTCAGCTTGCCGGTGTAGCCGCTGGCGCCGTAGACGATCACTTGATAGCTGGTGCTCATGATGAAGTCTCCTGGGGGTCGGTTGATTGAAGGAAAGTGGACGGCTCAGCGCTCGGTGAATACGCTGTCCGGCCGCGTCTCGAAGGCCTCCACCAGGAAGCGCTCCTGCGGCTTCTCCGACGCGGTCTTCGGGATCTGTTCCAGCACCTGGACGTAGCGCGGAACGAAGTTGGCTTCGAGTCTTTGGCGGCAGGCCCGGAACAGCGCCTGCGCGTCGAAGCTTTGGCGGTCCTTGGGTACCACCGCGGCGACCGGGTCCTTTTCGCCCGGCACCCCGGAGCGCGCCGGCACGCCGTAGACGTAGACATCGTCGACCTCGGGCAACTCGGCGATCGCCTTCTCGACGAAGGCCGGGTTGATGAAGTCGCCGTTGCAGCGGATGCCGCCGCCCTTGCGAAACCGGAAGAAGAGCCAGCCGTCGGCATCCTCGGTGACGACATCGCCCATGTGCAGCCAGCCGCCCGCGGTCTTGCTGGCCGAGGCCTGCGGGTTGCCGAAATATTCGACCTTGAAGGGCGCGCCGTCGGCGTGCCGGAACAGCAGTTCCCCCGGCTCGCCGCGCGCAACGTCGCGGCCTTCGTCGTCGACGATGCGGTGCTGCAGTGAAGGGATCGGCTTGCCGATGCTGCCGATCGGGCCGACGCCGATGGGCTTGACGGTGAGCCCGCCTTCGGCCGCGCCGTAGAACTCCAGCATCTGGACCTCGAAGCGCTTCTCGAAGTCGGCCCAGATGGCCGTCGGCATGCCGGCCGAGACGACGAAGCGCACCGGGTTGGCGGCGTCGTCGCTCCTGGCCGGCTCGGCGTAGACCGCGGTGGTCATGCCGCCGAGCAGGTTGAAGCTGGTGCAGCCGTAGCGGCGCGTGATGTCCCACAGGCGCGACTTGGTGAAGCGGCGCGACAGCACGCAGCGCATCCCGGCGGCCAGCGAGTTGCCGAGCGTCAGCACCTGGGCGTTGGCATGGGTCAGCGACAGCCCGGAATACGGGCGGTCGTCGCTGCGGAAGCCGAACAGGCGCGACGCCAGCGCCGCGGTTTCGCAATAACGCTTGTGCGTCATCACGATGCCCTTGGGGTCGCCGGTCGTGCCCGAGGTGTAGATCAGCTGCATCGCCGATTCGGGCTCGACCGCGGCGAGCGCAAAGTCGTCGATCGGCGAGACGATCAGCGGCGCATAGGGCACCACGCCGTGGGCCACCAGATCTGCGGCGGTCGACTTGCCCTCGTCGCTGGACAAGCCGACCACCCACTTCAGCTGCGGCAGCCGGTCGCGGATCTCGGCCAGGTTGGGCAGCGCATAGTCGGCCGCGATCACGCCGGTGCAGTTCGCGGCCTTCAGCATGTAGGCCAGCTTGTCGCCCTTGGTGCGCGGGTCGATCGGCACGAACACCGCGCCGGTGGCGCCGGCCGCGACCATCGCTTCCACGAACTCGACGTGGTTGGCCATCAGCAGGCCGAACAGATCGCCCTGCTTCAAGCCCAGCCGGCGCAGGCCGGCGCCGAGCCGGCGCCCGTTGTCCCACAGCTGCCGGTAGGTGCGGACCTCGTCGGCGCGCTGGCCGCCGCCCTCGATCGTCAGCACGTCGAGCTCGGGCTTCGACGACGCGCGGTTGCCGATGAGGCCGGCGAAGCTCAGGTCGGAGTACGCAAGGCTCATGGCTCACTCCTTCTGCAATACGGAGATGACGATCGCCGCCACGTCGCGGCCGATGAAGCCGCCGCCGTTCTCGGCCATCGCGGTGCGCGCGCCCTGCACCTGGCGCGCGCCGCAACGGCCGCGCAGCTGGTCGACCAGCTCGACGATCTGGCCCGCGCCGGAGGCACCGATCGGGTGGCCCTTGCGCAGCAGGCCACCGGACGGATTGACCGGAATGCGCCCGCCGAGCGAGGTGGCGCCGCTCTCGAGCAGGCTGACCCCTTCGTTCTTGCCGGCCAGGCCGAGATACTCGTAGTAGATGAGCTCGGCCGGCGACGAGGCGTCATGCAGTTCGACGACGTCGAGGTCCTGCGGGCCGACACCGGCAGCTTCGTAGGCGAGACCCGCTGCGTACTCCGGCACGGTCTGTTCACCGTCTTCGTATTCGTAGCCCGACGCCAGCACCGAGGAGAGCACGCGCACGCGGTCCTTCAGTCCCAGCTGCTTCGCCTTCTTTTCCGAGACCAGCACCAGCGCTGCCGCCCCATCGCCGATCGGCGAGCACATCAGCAAGGTCAGCGGGTCGGAGATCGACGGCGCCGCCAGCACGTCCTCGACGCTCACCTTCTCCTGGTATTGCGCCTTCGGGTTCAGGCTGCCGTGCAGCGAGTTCTTCGCCGACACCATCGCGAAGTGGCGCGCCGTCGCGCCGCTGCGCTGCATGTACGAGCGCGCCATGCTCGCGTAGATGTCCATGAACAGCGAGCGCTTCGAGCCGGCATCTGCGAGATCGGTCTTCACGCCGGTGGCCCGCATGTTCTTCTCGAGGTCGGCCAGCACCTGGTCGATCGCCTCGAGGTCCACCGCGCCCTGGAAGACCGAGAAGGTCTTGCGCTTGTCCTCGTTGTAGAGCTTCTCGAAGCCGCAGACCAGGACCACGTCGTACAGCCCGAGCGTGATCATCTGCGCCGCCTGCTGGAACGCCGTGGCCGAGGTGGCGCAGGCGTTCTCGACGTTGACCACCGGGATGCGGCCGATGCCCATGCCGCGCAGCACCGCCTCGCCCGGAATCAGCACCTGGCCGGTGGTGACGCCGGCGGCGCCGTTGCCCATGTAGGCGGCCTGGATCTCGGCCGGCGCGATGCCGGCGTCCTTCAAGGCCTCGTCGATGGCCTCGGCCGCGAGCGACTTGAGGCCGCGGTCGAGGAATTTGCCGAAGCGGGTCATCCCGACGCCGGCGACGATTGCGTTCATCCGCATGGAGGTCTCCTGGAAGTTGAGTGAGGCCAGGGCGGCCGCGGCTCAGAGGCGGCTCGGGTCGGCGAGGAGGCTGCCGCCCTTGATCGCCAGCATCTCGTTGCAGCCGTCTTCGATCATTGAAGAGCGCGCGTCGCGCAGCAGCTTCTCGACCGGGTATTCGCGCGTCACGCCGTTGCCGCCGAACATCTGGATCGCGTCGGACGCGACGTCGAATGCGGTTTGCGTGCCGGTGATCTTGGCGGCGATGGAGCCCTGGAGCGCTCCGATCGGCATCGTGTGGTTGTAGAACATGACCCGCCGCGCCATCGCCCGGGCGACCTCGACCCTGCGGAACATGTGGAACAGGCGGTGGCGTACGTTCTGGTGCTGGATGATCGGCACCCCGCCCTGCTTGCGGGTGTGGGCGTAGTCCAGCGCGTGCTCGTAAGCCGCGCGCGCTGCGCCGGTCCAGATCGAGCTCATGATCGAGTTGGCTTCGGTCAGGATGCCGTAGACCGCCTGCGCGTATTCGGCACCCGGCCTGGCGATCATGTGGTCGAGCGGGACACGAACATCGTCGAAGTACAGCTCGCCCTGGGTCAGCGCGCGCTGGCCGAGCTTGTCGAGCACCTTGCCGCGCGACACGCCGCGCCGGTCCAGCGGCACCAGCACGACGCACTGCTTGTCCTCGCCCGAGCCGTCGTCCAGCGCGGCATACAGGCAGCACAGCTGGGCGATCGGACCGTTCGATACCCAGGCCGACTTCTGGCCCTGGACCACCAGCTCGCCGCCTTCGATGCGCACGATGCAGTTGGGCTTGCCGTAGCTGGAGCCGGGATGCGCCGCCTGGCGGCCGAAGTCGAGGATGTCGGAGCCATGGTCGGGCTCGGTGATGCCCCAGCAGCCGACGCAGTTCTCGGGGTACTGCTTCAGCAGCTCGTGCCGGCCCATCATGTGCATCACGATCCAGGGCACGGTCGACGCCGCCAGGCAGATGGCCAGGCCACCGTCGCCCCAGCCCAGTTCCTCGAAGGCCGACGACATGATGCGGCCGCGCTCCTCGGGCGGCAGGCTGAAGATCGCTTCGACCGTCAGGTCCAGGCCCTGGAACTCGCCCAGCAGGCCCCACAGCGGCGAGTCCGGCGCGATCACCTGGTTGGGATCGTCCAGTTCGTCGAGCTTGCGGCCGACGGGCCGCATCATCTTCTCGGCGAAGCGCCGCACGCCCGCCAGGATGGCGACCTCGGTTTCGCTCTGCTTGGGTTCCAACCCCATGGGTTCCAGTTGGACCCGGATGCCGTCGTAGGCCATGGCTTGTCTCCTGGGTGACGTGAGTTGCGATGGGGGCAACTATCGGCGCCGGGTCTGCACGCGTCCCCTATCCGAAGTTAGGACTTGGATAGGTTCGAAGCGGCGCCACAATCGCGTCTGCAACGACAGCACGGAGGCATGGCGCATGACGAGCGAGACACTCCCGGCAACGATCAACGAGGCCAAGCTGTATCCCGCCACCGGGACCAGCCGGCCGTTGGCGCGCCCCAGGCTGGATGCATCGTGCGACGTGCTCGACGCGCAGTACCCGGTGGTGGTCGTTGTCGCCCCGGCCGGCTACGGCAAGTCCACGTTGATGACCGCGTGGCATGCCCACCTGGTCGAGCGCGGGGTTCCGTGCGCCTGGCTTTCGCTGGACGAAGACGATGACGACAAGGCGCGCTTCATGCGCCACCTGGTCGCCGCGCTGCAGAAGGCGGATGCGCGCATCGGCCGGGCCGTCGCGGGGCAGCTGTCGGGGGACTTCACGAGCGGCGCGAAACCGTTGCTGGAGGCGCTGGCCGCCGACCTGGCGCGCCTCGCGCGCCGCATCGTGCTGTTCCTGGACGACTTGCAGTTCGTCGGCCAGCCCGAGGTCCTCGAGATCGTCGACTGGCTGATCAACTACGCGCCTCGGTCCGTCCAGTTCGTGATCGCCAGCCGCGAGGAGCGCGGCCTGCGGCTGAGCGGGCTGCGGGTACGCCGGCAGTTGTTCGAGGTCGACGTCCGGCAACTGCGGTTCAGCGCCCCGGAAGCGACGCAGTTCTTCCGCAGTCGCCTCGGCCGCGACCTGTCGGCGCGCGATGTGCAGCAGCTGCTCGAAAAGACCGAAGGCTGGCCGGCTGCGCTCGAACTGGTTGCGCTGGCGCTCGATGGTGCAGCCGATCAAGCCGGGTTCATCGAGCAATTCGCCGGCACCGACAGCAGCGTGGTCGACTACCTGTGCGACATGGTGCTGTTGCGGCTGGACGAGCGCACGCGCGCGTTCGTGTTCCGCATATCGCTCTTCGACCGCATCAGTGCGCCGCTGGCGCAGGCGCTGAACGACAACGGCGACGATGCCGAAGCGCTCCTGAGTGCGCTGCGTGCGCGCAACCTGTTCCTGATTCCGCTCGACCGCTCCTGTACCTGGATGCGCTTCCATCACCTGGTCGGCGAATTCTTCCGCGAACGCTTTCGGCGCGCCGCGCCGGCCGCCGCCCGCGAGTGCCTCTTGCGGGGTGCCCGATGGCTGCACGCCAACAGCTACGTCGAGGAAGCGATCAACTGCGCGATGCGGGCCCAGGACTGGGAACAGGCGACGCAGTGGATCGCCGACGGCGTGGAGGAGCTGGTCTTTCGCCGCGGCTACCACCAGACGATCCTGCGCTGGATGGATTCGCTGCCCGACGAATGGGTCGATCGCTACCCGGTCATCCGCATCCAGTACGCGTTCGCGCTCTCGTTCTACTCTCGACATCAGGAGCACGAGGCCCAGCTCCACCGCCTGCAGCGCCTGCTGCAGGGCCTGGAGGCGCAACCCGGGTCCGACCCGCGCCAGATCGACGAGCTGCGCCGCGCCGTCGAGCTGCAGGCCGCGATGTCGCTCGCGTTGCGCGACGAGGGCAAGCGCGGCGGCGAACTGGCAGCGGCGTGGCTGGCGCGCTGGCCCGAGGCGCCGCTGCTGCGCAAGGGCGTGATGGGCAACGTGCTGGCGTTCGGGCACAAGACCACGGGCGACATCGCCAGGGGCCTGGATGTGATCGTCCAGACCCGGCGCTGGCTGGAGCAGGGCGAGGGCTACTACGCGCTGGCCTGGACGGCCTACGTCGAGGCCGTGCTGCACCTGAAGCGCGGCAGCTACCTCGAAGCCCGGCAAGTGTGCATGAACGGCCTCGAGCTACTCGATCGCAAACTCCACGGCCACCCGGCGCACGCCAGCCTGCTCCACACCTTGCTGGCAGGCATCGCCTACGAGTTCGACGAAATCGGCCCGGCGGTCGAGCATATCGAGCTGGCGATGGCCAGCGTCGACGAATACGGGCCCGCCGATGCCGTGGTCGTCGCCTACTTGACGCAGGCACGCCTGCAGCGCGTGCGTCACGACGAAGCCAGCGCCCTGGCGATCCTGAAGGAAGGCCAGGCGCTGGGTGAGCGGCGCGGGCTGCGGCGCGTGACCGTGTCGCTGGCGGCCGAGGAGTGCAATGGCCTGGCCCGCGCGGGGCGCTACGAGGAGGCCCGGGTCGTGGCCGCGCGCTTCGGCTTCAACCAGCTTCCGTCCGGCAAGGCGGCTTCCGACCTGAGCAGCGACAAGGCCTTTCGGACCGCATCGCGCTTCCTGCTGCAGCAGGCGCCGCAACTCGTCGTCCAGGCGCTGGGGGGCGCCATCGCGTACTGCCAGCAGCGCAACCTGGCCCACCGCTGGGTCGAGCTGCTGCTGCTTCGCGCGCTGGCGCACAAGCAGGACGGCGAGTGGGCCGACGCGCTGGCCGACCTGCAGACGGCACTCGCCATCGCAGCACCGAGACAGTACCTGCGCCTGATGCTCGACGAAGCCGCCGATCTGCGGCCCCTGATCGACCGGCTGGATCCGGAACGGCTGCGCGGTTCGGAGGCCGCGCCGCTGGCGCGCCGGCTGCAGCAGCTGATGCGCAAGCCCGACGCTCAGGGCCCCCTCGGTGCCCAAGGCCCGGCCACCGCGATGGAAGACCTGACCAAGCGCGAGGTGTCGATTCTCAAGCGCCTCGAGTCGGGCCTGAGCAACAAGGAGATCGCCGAGGCGATCTTCATCTCGGAGGGCACGCTCAAGTGGCATCTGCACAATATCTACGGCAAGCTCGACGTGAAGAACCGGTCGGGCGCGATGACCCGTGCACGCGTGCTAGGCCTGCTTTGAATCGACGAATAACCCAATCGGGGGATTCCGCCACCGGGAAGCGATGAGGAAACTGTCCTCGTCCGGGCCATTCGGCACCGGGAGGATTGCGATGCGCGTGGGTCTCTTCATTCCTTGCTACAGGAGGCTTTCGCGCCTGAGGCTGCCGACGCCATGCGCGCCTTGACCGAGAAGCCGATCGATCGCAACCGCGTCGACAGCAGCGCGGCGGGCAACCGGGACCGCGGGTTCGCGCTGAACCTCCATTTCAGCGCCCCTTGGTTCTGGGCCGCCCTGGTGGTGCTGCTCTCGGCCTGGATCATTCATGGCTTCTTCCAGCCGCTTGCCTGGGCAGCGATGCTGGCGGCCGCCACCTGGCCGATCTACCGGCGCTTTGCCGCGTGGATGCCGTCGCGCATGGCGTCGAGTGCCACACCCGCGGTCTTCACCCTGCTGGTCTTGGCATTCGTGCTGGCACCGATGGTGTTCGCCCTAGGCGCCGTGGCGGTGCAGGCGCAGAGTCTGCTGGACCAGCTCGCCCTGGCCGACAAGGTCGGGCTCGCAGCGCCCGCGTGGCTCGAGTCCTTGCCCTGGGTCGGCGACAGATTCGCCGAGCGCTGGGGTGCGCTGCTCGGCACACCGGGCGGCCTGTCGTCCTGGGTGCGCGACTCGGCGGCGTTACTGGGTTGGGTGAGCACGCTCGGTCAGTTTGTGGCTCACCACCTGTTCGTCATCTCGTTCAGCGTCATCTTCCTGCACTTCGCCTATCGCGATGGCGACGAACTCGTGACGCGGCTGGACCGCTTGCTGCGCGCGACGATCGGAGACAGCGTGGCGCCCTACCTCGAGCTCGTCGCTCGCGCGGTGCGCGCGATGGTCGTCAGCATGGTCGCGGTGGCGTTGTTCAGCGGGGTCCTGACCGGCATCATCTACGCCGTCGTGGGTATCGGGCACGCCGCAGTCTGGGGTGCGGTGACCGGCCTGTTCGCGATGATCCCCTACTTGGGGTACGTCGTCGTGGCCGGCGTTGCTTGTTCGCTCGCGGCCGGCGGCGCTGCGACGTCGGGCCTGGCGGTGCTTGTGCTCGGCTGCACCGTGCACTTCGTCGGCGACAAGATCGTCCGTCCCGTTCTGGTCGGCAGTGCGGTCAAGCTGGGGTTCGTATGGGTGCTGATGGGCAGCCTCGGCGGTCTCGAGCTGATGGGGCTGCTCGGGGTCCTCCTCGGCCCGGTCGTGCTGGCATTGGGCAGTTCACTGTGGCAGCAATGGGTGCACGACCGCACAGGGTCGTCGACCGGGGGCGCCGGCAGGGCCCGGACAGATCAGCGATCGAGCGAAGCACCATGACGTATGCCACCCTCGACAGCAGCCTCCATCACATCCTCGCGACCCTCCTGCTCACGGTCGGCGCCCTGCTCCCGATCGTGGACCCGTTGAGCTCTGCGCCGCTCTACCTCCAGATGACCAGCGGCCTCACGCCCGACGAGCGAGCCGCGATGGCCAAGGCGGTGGCGCGCGACAGCTTCCTGCTGCTGCTCTCGTGTGCGTTCGTCGGCGCGTACGTCCTCGACTTCTTCGGCCTGTCGATCCCCGCCGTACAGGTCGCCGGAGGGATGGTGTTGTGCGCCATGGGCTGGAAGCTGCTGAACAGGCCCGATGTGCCGGATGCACTCGCACGTGCGACGGCCGCCGAGGCGGAGATCGGAAACCTGCGGCGGCGTGCCTTCTATCCGCTGACGATGCCGCTCACGGTCGGTCCCGGTTCCATCTCCGTCGCCATCACGCTCGGCGCCAATCCGCATCGCGACGTGCGCTCGCTGTTCGTCACCGCGTTCGGGCACGCACTGGGCATTCTCGTCGTCGCTGCCGCGGTTTACCTCTGCTACCGATACGCGCACGCGCTCGTGAGGTGGCTCGGGGACACCGGCCGCAGCGTGGTGATACGACTGTCGTCCTTCATCCTCCTGTGCATCGGGGTCCAGATCGCGTGGAACGGCATCCATGCGATGGTCGTCGCCACATTCCCCGGATCCGCGGTCGGGTAGGCAAGCAGGCTCAAGGCGGCGCCGCTCCCAGCGCCCCAGTGGCGAACGCGAGCGTCGCGGCGGCCGCCAGCGCAGCGCTGTGCGCATCGTTGGAGGCGGCTTTCGCCTGCAGCAACTGCGTCTGCGCGACCGTGGCCGCGGTGATCGAGCCCACGCCGTGGCGATAGGCGTCGAAGGCAGCATCGAAGCTGGTCTGCGCCGCCTGCGCCAGCGCGATCGATGCGTCATGAGCCGCGAGGCTGGTCTCCAGCGTGTTCTGCGCTGCCACGATCTGGCGCACGGCCTCCTCACGCACGCGGTCCAGTGCAGCGGCGGCCTTGTCTGCGTTGGCTTGCGCCTGCATCAGCACCGAATCTCGCACCCGCCCGTCGTACAGCGGCACCGAGATGCCCACCAACACGGTCGAGCCCCAGCGGCTGTTGGACACGTTGAAGGTCGGCGGCTGCTGGCCTGCGGCCGGGATCGCCGACACGCCCAGGTGGCCGGTGTTGTACGAGCCGGTCGCGGACATGAAGACCTTGGGCCGGAAATCGGCCTCGGCGGCGCGCACGCTGGCCGCACTTGCCTTCTGCGCGGCATAGGCGCCCAGCACGTCAGGCCGCCGCGCGAGCGCCTCCGAAACGATGCGCTCCACCGGCTGCAGCATCGATCCAGACAGCGCGCGCTGCGAAACGTCGGCCACCTTGAACTTCGTGAGCGGCGAGATGCCCATCGCGCCGACCAGCGAGAGATAGGCGTCCTGCGCCCCACCCTTGGCTCTGATTCCTGCGAGCCGCGCCTGTGCGCTCGCCTGGCGCGCCTGGTTCACCTCGATGACTGTGCCGATGCCGCGCTTGTAGCGCTCTGTCGCCGCCGCCTCCACATCCAGCGCGTTCCTCAGCGACTGCTCGGCCGTCCCGACATGCGCCTGCGCCGCGGCCAGCGCATAGAACGCGATGCATACCTCGTGAATGACGCGCTGGTGCGCGGCGGTGAAGGCAATGTTCGACGCGACCGACAGTTGCTGCGCCGCCTCCACCGTCGCCTCTCGCTGGCCGAAATCGAACAGCAGCCACTGCAGCGACACGGCCGAGATCGTGCCAGTGCCCGTGGCGCTCGTGTCCAGCGTGGCGCCGGGCGCAGTGGACTGGCCGTGCGCGCTTGTATGGCCGCCGATCACGCTGGCCGTCACGCGCGGCAGGTAGGCGCTTTGCGCGATGCCCGCGGCCAGCGCAGCATTGCGTGCGTCGTTCCACGCGATGCGCGTCTCGGGATGGCTGGATTGCGCGATGTCGATAAGCTCCGGCAGCGTGTAGGGGTGCCCCGAGTCGAGCGCAGGAGCGGCCGGCACCGCGCCGAGCGACGGGTTGGCGGGCAGGACATAGGACGAGGCGCTCACCGATGCCGACTTGCGCGGCACGATCTCGCCCTGTCCATTGGTCGATGGCTGCCAGGGCCGGTCCGGCCGCGGCGGGGCGAGGTCCAAGGCCGGCTGAGCGCAGCCTGTGACCAAGACAGCCAGGGCACCCAGCAGCAGTGCTGCAGGCAGTCGATCACACCTGTGCATGGGCAGAGTCCTCGTGTTGGCGGAGCAAGCCTTCGAGGCTGCGCCTGAGCTGGGCGTCGAGAGGAGCATTCACTTCAGCGGCGACGGCGAGCGGCCCCACCAACGCTTCGGCCCGTTCCGTCAACTTCCGCTGTTCGTCAAGCCACTGCGCGGGCGGGCGCACTGAATCCGGTTCGTAGCGCAGCAGGTCCAGGTCGCCGCGTACGCCTGCCAGCGCGGCGCGCAGTTGCGCGCCGAGCTGACGCGTCGAGCGTTCGCCCGCCTGTGTGATTTGGCCGAGCAGGCGGATCACGCCCGCGATGCCCGCCTCGACACGGGGCTTCAGGCTGATCGGCCAGAGCAGCGTGGACACCGCGAACATCGCGAGGTTGCCGATGAGTATGCCGATCACTCGATCACGCGCCACGACCATGTCGAAGGAAGGCGCCGGTCCTTGCACCACGCACAGGAAGAACGCGAATGCGAGCTGGAAGCCGGCATAGGCGATGCGAGGGCTGCCGGCCGCGATCCACGCCGAAGCCAGCGCTCCCAGGAAGACGATCGCCATCAGTGCCGCGATCGAGGTGTAGGACGGGATCACGAAGATCATCACCGCCAACCCCAGCGCGGCGCCGACCAGGCAGCCCACGATGCGCAGCATCAGCTTCTCCGTGCTCTCTGCCAGCGTGGTCAGCGAGACGATGTAGCAGGTGATCAGGCAGGTGTGGATGCCGGGCCAGTTCAGCACCGAGTAGAGGAGGTAGCAGAACATCGCGGCCGCAGTCGTCTTGAGTGCGTAGCGCAGATGCTCCGGATTGCTGAAGGCGTCGGGCAGCATGAAGCCGGAATGCGCTTCAGTCGCCGGCGCTGCGGGGGCGATCTCGTCCGGGCCTTCGGCGAAGCGTGCAAGCGCTGCGCTCAACGCCGCAAGGCGTGGGTCCGTCGCCGCCAGCTCGACACGCACCGGGTAGCCGCCGACGGCCAGAACGTCGGCCATCTCGTCCAGCGTGCCTGCTGTCTGGTGGCGCAGCGGTTCGGACGGCAGCGCGCCCTCGGCCTCGCGCATGAAGCGCACGATGGCCAATATGCTTGCGCTGGAGGTGACCGCGCGACCGAGCGCGGCCAGGTCGTCGCGCGATGAACTGCGTTCCAGCGCCGCCATCTTCAGCTGCGCGTGCAGGGAGTCGTCGCCGCTGCCCAGCTGCTGTTGCACACGCTCGAGCGTGTCGGCGTCGACGGTGCGCAGCGCAGCGGCCGCGACATGCAGCCGGGCCGCCAGCGCGCGCTGCACCAACTGGCGCGGTGCGGGCGCGAGCAGCAGATTGACGGCGATCGACACACCGGCCGGGATGCCGACGAAAAGCCACGCGTAGAGCAGGACGCGCGTCGCCAGCTCGCCGCCCGTGGGGACCGTCCCGAGCAGTGCCAGTGCATACGTGACGATGAGCGTCAGGATGCCTCCGACCGGCCGCAGCTTGCTGGCCGAGGAAACGAACAACAGTCCGACCGAGATGACCGCCATGGCGGCGACGCGCCATGCCGATGAATCGGCCACATACATGGCAACGCCGAGGGTGAAGGCCAGCACCAGCGTCACGAGGAGAGTCTGCACCACGCAAAGCACGACGCTCGTCATGCGATCGGACCTGTTCATGAAGAAGACGATGTAGATCGTGAGCGCAGGCTCCGGCGTTTGGTACAGCTCGGTCACGATCGTCGACAGCGCGCAGATCAGCGCCACTCGCGCGGCGAACTCGAGCCTGCCGGGCGCCGGCGCCAGCAGGCGGGTCAGCGCCGCGAGGCGCGAAGACGCATCAGCGGCAGGCGGCGCCATGCCGAACCTCGACGCTCGCGCTCGCGCCCAGGCGCACCAGTGCCTGCGGCGCTTCTTCGAGCCGGATGCGCACGGGGAAGCGATGCGCGACACGCACCCAGTTCACCGACGGCTTCACGTACGGCACGCTGCGCGGCACGTTGATGCGATCGTCGTCCAGCACGCCCCAGCCCACGCCGGAGACCACACCCTTGATAGGCCTGGCACGGTCGATCATCGAATACACCGTCGCGCAGTCACCCACTGCAACGCCGTGCAAGTCGGTCTCCCGCATGTTTGCCACCGTGAACCATTCCTCGGTGTTGACCAGAGTGAACAGCGCTTGCGAGGGCAGTGCCATCTCCCCCGTCGAGATGGTGAGACCGACGATGCGCCCGTCATGCGGCGCGCGCACCGTGGTGTCCTCGAGCGCGCGCTGCGCGGTGGCCAGCGCGGCCTGCGCGGCACTGACGCCGGCTTCCGCCGCGGCGACGGTGTCGACGGCACGACGTGCCGCGCGCTCCTGTTCCTGCGCCTGGCGCACCGATGTGGTCGCGTCGCGCGTCGCCACTTGCGCCTGGTCCAGCTGCTGCGCGGGAACGTAGCCCTTGTCCGTCAGCGGCCGCAGCCGCTCCTCGGTGCGCGCCGACAGCGCGAAGTTGGTCTGTGCGCGGCGCGTCTGCTCAGCGGCGATGACGGCGTTGGAGCCCTGCGTGGAAACGAAGCGGCGCTGCGTCTCCAGCGTTGCACGCGCCAGGTCCAGGTTCGCGGCGGCCTGGTTCACGGCCAGCTGGTAGGGCACCGGGTCCAGATGGAAGAGCAGATCGCCTTTGCGCACCAGGTCGTTCTCATGCACTGCGAGGTGAATGACGCGGCCGCCCACGGCGGGCGCTACGTGCACGATGTCTGCATCAATCGTGGCGTCGTCGGTAGATGGTCGCTCGGTGACGCCGAGTGCGATGGTGACGACCACTGCAGCAGCAATGATGGCCAGCGAGATCAGCAACGCGCGGCGACGAGGCTTGGCTTGACCCTTGGCTTGCATCGTCACAACCTGATCCACAGGGCCCAGGCCATGGCACCGCAAAGGATGCCTGCCGACACGCATACCAAAAGCTGCAGGGGCAGGGTCTGTGCCAAGCCGGTGGCGACGAAGATCGCGCGCGCGAGCACCGCGGCCAGCACACCGATGAGCGCGCAAACCAGCCACGCTGGAAAGAAGGCGCCGGCCACCGTAGTGGACGGCGCCCCGGCACAGCTGGACGTCAGCCCGGCCAGCAGCACGACGGCCAGCCTCGCGGGCGCCTCGAGCAGTGGTGCGCTCATGGACGGTCGAAGTCTTGCGTGGACATGCATCCAGCGATCATGTCCAAACCATGTGGCCGGACCAACGTTCGAAGGAGGTGCGTCTTCCGTCTCTTTCGGACACAGCAGGCGCTATTTCCTTTGCGGTAGCGTCGCCACAATCACGTCGTGGTTGGCGACGAATGACCCACTCGGGGGATGGCGACAGCTGGAAGCGGCGAAGAAACTGTCCACACCGCGCCAAAGGAGCCGCACGTGCCAGACGTCATCGCCGCTGCCGCATCTCCGTCATTGCCTTCTCGCGCGCGCCAGTTCTACGCGCTGACCAAGCCGCGCGTCGTCCAGCTCATCGTGTTCTGCGCATTGATCGGCATGCTGCTGGCGGTTCCGGGTCTGCCGGACTGGCGGCGCCTGGTGACGGCGACCATCGGCATCTGGCTCGTGGCAGCTGCGGCTGCGGCCCTCAATTGCCTCCTGGAGCGGCGAGTCGATGCGCGGATGAGCCGGACGGCTTGGCGGCCGACGGCGCGCGGCGACCTGAGCGCCGGTCAGGCGTTGGTCTTTTCGACGCTGCTGTGCGCGATCGGCTGCGTCGTGCTGTATCTGGCGGTCAATGCGCTGACGATGTGGTTGACGCTGGCGACGCTGGTCGGCTATGCCTTGGTCTATACCGTGGTGCTGAAGCCGCTGACGCCGCAAAACATCGTGATCGGCGGCGCCTCCGGTGCGATGCCTCCGGTGCTCGGCTGGGTCGCCATGCGCGGCGAGATCGGCCCGGAGGCCGTGCTGATGTGGCTCATCATCTTCCTGTGGACGCCGCCGCACTTCTGGTCGCTCGCGCTCTACCGCGTCGACGACTACCGCAGGGCCGGCATCCCGATGCTGCCGGTGACCCACGGGGCCGAAAGCACGCGCCGGCATGTATTCGGCTACACGCTGGCCCTCTTCGCATCGACCCTGCTGCCGGTGGCGACCGGCATGAGCGGGCCGATCTATCTCGTGGCCGCGCTGGTTCTCGGGTGCACATTCACCGAGAGGAGCTGGCGACTCCTGCGCTTCTACTCCGATGACCTCGCACGCCGGACTTTCCGGTTCTCCATCGTCTACCTGGCGCTGCTCTTTCTGGCGCTGCTGATCGACCACTACGCCAGAGCAGGAGGCTGAGCCGCCGGCGACCCGCCGAGGGTTGCCGTGGCGCGAGCGGCACTCTCCAGGAGCGCCTTCACGTGCGCGCTGCCGCGTTCGGTCTGCAGCGTGGCGCGGGTGCCGACCAGGCTGATGGTGAAGCGCACCTGGCCGGTGAAGTCGTAGATCGGCGCGGCGATCGACGCGTAGCCGCTCAGGTCGGCGCGATGGATGGTGGCGTACTTCTTCCGCTGCAGCTCGCGCTGCACTTCATCGCGAAACGCGGCGGGGCTGATCGCGCCATTGGAAAGGTCTTTCAGCTCGGCTTGCGCAACCGCCTGGGTGACCGACAGCGGCAGGCAGGCCATGAAGATCTTGCCCGCCGCGGTGGAAATCAGCGGGATCAAACCAGTTCGCATCTCGAATGCGCCGCGCAGGTCGCCGTCCTGCTTGAACAGACTCAGTACGCCGTCGTCCGTCCACGTGGTGACGGCCGCGCTGCGGCGTGTCTCGTCGCGCAGCAGCGTCACCTCGCGCCGCATCAGTTCGAACCCGTCGATCTGCTGGATCGCGCTCATGCCCAGGGTCAGCGCAGCCGGCCCCAGCTTGTAGTAGCCGGGCCGGTCGGCCGGCGCTGCAAGGCCGGTGCGCACGAGGCTCACGAGGTAGTTGTTGGCGGCACTGGGCGTGAGTTCCGCGCCCGCGGCAATGTCCTTCAGCGGGACCGCCTGCGGGCTGGTCTGCAGCACATGCAGCAGCCGATAGGCGATCTCGACCGACTGGATGCCGCGGCGCGAATTCTTTTCCGGCTTGTCTTGCTTCTCTTGCATGGGGGGCTGGCTGCTGAACGGACGCCAGTTTAAGGAAGTGCGTGCCGAGACTTCGGCAGCCGCGCCTGGGCCGTGGGTTGACACGCGGTGCGCCGCATCCGATAATTCAACTATACACCATAGTTTCAATATTGTTGAATTTAAATTCAACACCAAGGAGACTCCAGCTTGCTGCGCCTCAAGACCTCGCTACGCGCCCGTCCCGTGCCAGCCTTCCTGCGTGCCGCGGCCCTGGCTGCGACCCTCTCTGGCCTGCACGCAAGCGCGCCGGCGCAAACACCTGCCGCCGGTGCCTTCCCGCAGCGTGCCGTGACCTTCGTGCTGCCCGGACCCGCGGGTGGCGGCCCGGACCAGGTGATCCGCCTTCTGGGTGATGTGCTCGCCACGCGCTGGGGCGTGCCTGTCGTGGTCGAGAACAAGCCCGGTGCCACCGGCATGATCGGCGCGGAGGCCGTGGTGCGTTCCGAGCCCACGGGCTACAAGCTGCTGTTCACCTTCACCGCGCTGGTGCAGGCGCCGGCCGTATTCGCCAAGGTGCCCTACGACCTGGAGCGCGACTTCGCTCCGCTGACGCAGGTGGCCAATGCGCCGGTGTTCCTGGCGGTGCGGTCCGACTCGGCCATCCACTCGCTCGGCGACTACGTGGCCGAAGGCAAGGGCGGCGCCAAGCCGATCTCGTACGGCACCTTCGGCATCGGTTCGAGCTATCACATCTATGGCGAGGCGCTGAAGCGCTCGCAGGGCCTGAACCTGCTGCACGTGCCCTACAAGGGCGAGGCGCTGGCCATGTCGGACCTGCTGGGCGGGCAGATCGATTCGACCTTCGTCTCGATCGGCGCGGGCGCGCCGCAAGTGCGCGCCGGCAAGATCAGGCCGCTGGCGGTGGTGTCCAAGGTGCGCAGCACCGCCCTGCCCGACGTGCCGACGTTTGCCGAAGGCGGCGTGCAGGGCGTCGACGCGGTCGGCTGGTTCGGCGCGCTGGCGCCTGCCGGCACGCCGCCCGCCGTCGTGGCCAAGTTGGCGGCAGACATCAACGCGGCCGTGCAGACGCCGGCCGTTGCCGCGCGGCTGCGCGAACTGGGCTTCGACCCGGTGACGGACAGCAACCCCGAAGCGTTTCGCCAGTTCCTGCGCGCCGAAGCCAGACGCTGGCAGAAGCTGATCGCCGACGCCGGCATCAAGGCCGAATGAGCGCGCAGGAGAGCCCCATGACCATCCAAAAGATCCAGAGCGTCTACACCGTGGTGCGCGATATGGACCGCATGCAGGACTTCTACGCCAAGGGCCTGGGTCTCGCCACCCGGTTTCGCGACGGCGATGCGTGGTGCCAGTTCGGCGTGGGCAGCGCCGGTTTCGCGCTCAGCTCCGCGGCGGAAGCGGCGGCCGGTGCGCAAGGCAGCGTGCTGGTGTTCGAGACCGACGACCTGGCCGGCGCACGCGCCGGTATCGAGCACGCCGGCGGCCGCTTCCTGCTGCAGCGCGACATGGGCACGCACGGCACGGTGCTCACTTTTTCCGACCCGGAAGACAACCTGTTCCAGGTCTTCGCCAAGGCGCCGAAGCCCTGAGGCCCCCACTCTTCAAGTCATTCACGAAAGGATTCACATGCAATTCGGCATCTTCGACCAGAACGACCGCAGCGGCCTGCCGCTGGCCCAGCAATACGAGGAGCGGCTGCAGCTGGCCGAGCTCTACGACGCCAGCGGCTTCTACTGCTACCACTTGAGCGAACACCATGCGACGCCGCTCAGCACCGCGCCGTCGCAGAACGTGTTCCTGGCCGCGCTGACGCAGCGCACCCAACGGCTGCGGCTGTGCCCGCTGGTCTACCTGCTGCCCATCCACCACCCGATGCGGCTGGCCGAAGAGATCTGCATGCTGGACCACCTGAGCCGGGGCCGCTTCGAGTTCGGCGTGGGCCGCGGCGCGTCGCCGCACGAACTGCAAGGCCTGGGCGTGGACCCGGCTCGCGCGGCGCAGATGTACGCGGAAGCCTTCGAGATCATCCAGCTGTACTTCAAATCGAAGGCGCTCGACTTCAAGGGCCAGTTCTGGAGCTTCGACGACGTGCCGGTGGTGATGCAGCCGCTGCAGCAGCCGCACCCGCCTGTCTGGTACGCGCTTGCCTCGCCCGAGTCGGCCGTGTGGCCCGCGCAGCACGGCATCAACGTGGTGTGCGGCGGCCCGGTGCAGCGCGTGCGCGCCATCACGGAGCGCTACCGCGAAGAATGGTCGCGTGCCCATCCCGGAAGCATCGATGAGCCGCGCATCGGCATCAACCGCTACGTCGTGGTCGCCGACAGCGACGAAGAGGCGCTGAAGATCGGGCGCGATGCCTGGCCGGTGTTCTATGCCAACTTCATGAAGCTGTGGCACAAGCACGGCACCCAGCCGGTCAACGCCAAGCTGCCGCCGGGCTTCGACCAGCTGCTGGAGTCCGGCCATGCCGTTGCGGGTTCGCCGGCCACCGTCAAGGCGCAGCTCAGGCAACAGCTGGAAGACGGTGCGCTGAACTACCTGATCGGCAGCTTCGTGTTCGGCGACATGCCGCATGCCACGGCAATGAAGTCGGTACGGCTGTTCGCGTCCGACGTGATGCCGGCGCTGCGCGAGCTGGACCACGCGGCCGCCTGATCGAGCCCTACCTTGCAGGACAACGCCATGAACAACGCGACCGCTGGCGTACCGGCCTTCGACAGCACGGAGCTGCGCCAGGCCCTGGGCGACTTCGTCACCGGCGTGACGGTGGTCACCACGGTGGATGCGCAAGGACGCTTCCACGGCCTCACGGCCAACTCGTTCAGCTCGGTGTCGCTGGACCCGCCGCTCGTGCTGTGGAGCCAGGCGACCAAGGCGCCCAGCCACGCGGTGTTCTGCGGCGCCGAGCGCTTCGCCATCAACATCCTGGCCGAGGACCAGATCGAGCTGTCCAACCGCTTCGCCACTTCCGGCCGCGACAAGTTCGCAGGCCTGGAGGTCGACCTGGGGCAAGACGGCGTGCCGCTGCTGCGCGGCTGCCGCGCATGGCTCGAATGCACGGTCGCGTCCAGGCTGGCGGGCGGCGACCACACCATCCACGTCGGCCAGGTCCGCAGCATTCGGCGCGCGACGCGCAAGCCGCTGGTATTCGGTGGCGGGCAGTACCTGGTGGCCGACCCGCACGACCTGGGCTCGCCGCCCCCGGGCATCGACACCAGCGCGCAGTCGCAGCTGCACGCGGTGCGCCTGGGCACGCGCGCGATGGCACGGCTGTGCAAGGATCACGACGAGACGATGACGCTGGCCGTCTGGGGCAACCACGGCCCCACGGTGGTTGCGTGGGAGGCATCGGCTGCGCCGGTCAGCGCCAGCCTGCCGCTGGGCCTGATCTTGCCGGTGACCACCAGCGCCACCGGCCGCGCGCTGGCCGCGCATCTGCCCGACGCGGCAACGCAGCGCTTCGTCGCGGCGGAACTGGCATCGGCCGCCGAGCAGGCAAGCACGCTGTCCGACCTGAACAGCCCCGCCTCGCCCGAAGCCTGGCAGCGAGAACTGGCCGACGTGCGCCGCCATGGGCTGGCCCGCCGCACGCCCGCCGCCTTTCACGGCGAACAGCTGATCGTCAACGCGCTGAGCGCGCCGGTGCTGGACGCCAGCGGCCATGCGGTGCTGGCGATCACCGCGGTGGGCGATGCAAGCCGGTTCGATGTCGGACTCGATACATCGTTTGCCAAGGCGTTGGCGGCCACGGCGCGCGACATCTCGCGCCGGCTCGGCTACGCCGCGCCACCGGCGAACTCGCACGACTCCCACGACACCCACGCCGGCACGGCAATGACCACCTGAACATGGCATCCATCACCCCTGAAGACGCCGCACTGCTGCGGCAGGAACTGCCGCCGCTGGCGACTGTGGAATTCGATTCCAGCGTATTCGCACAGGGCCGTGGCCGCATCGAATACCGCGCCGGCGGCTCCGCCGGCAGGCCCGCCATCGTGCTGCTGCATGGCATCGGCTCGAGCTCGGCCGGCTACCGCGCCCAGCTCGCCGGTCTCGCAGATGAGTTTCACGTCGTCGCATGGAACGCCCCGGGCTTCGGCAACAGCGCACCGCTGTCGGCCACCGAGCCCAACGCCGCCGACTACGCGCAGGCACTCGGCGGTTTCATCGCTGCGCTCGGCATCGCACGCGTCGCGGTGCTGGCGGGAAGCTCGTGGGGCAGCGTGATCGCGGCGACTTTTGCGGCGGGTTCGCCCGCTGCCGTGCAAAGCCTGGTGCTGTCGGCGCCGAACACTGCACGCGGCAGGCTCGAAGGCACCGCACGCGAAGCCGAGCTCGCGGCCCTGGTACGGGCCGGCGCTGCAAGCCCGGGCCAGGACCGCAGCGCGGTCGCCGACCGGCTGCTCGCGCCCGATACGCCGGCGCAAGTCCGCAGCCACGTCGAGCGGCTGCGCGACGCAGTCACGCCCGGCGGCTGGCGGCAGGCCGCGCACATGCTGTTCACCGTGCACACGCCGGACCTGCTCGCGCAGCTGCATTGCCCCATCGCGATCATCGCCGGCACCGAGGACAAGGTGGCGCCGATCGACGCGCATGCGGCTGTGCTGCACGCGGCGGCACCCGCCGCGCGGCTGCACGTGCTGCAAAACTGCGGCCACATGCTCAAGCTGGAAGCACCCGCGCAGTTCAACACCATCGCGCGCACGGCAGCCCATGAAGATCGCGGTACTCGATGACTACCAGCGCGTCGCCCGGCAGATGGCCGACTGGTCGTCGCTCGACGGGTGCGAGGTGGACTTCTTCCACAAGCCCTTGCGCGCGCCGGACGAGCTCGTCGCGACCCTGTCGCCCTATGACGCGATCGTGGCGATGCGCGAGCGCACACGCTTTCCCGGCGACATCCTGCGCGCGCTACCGGCCCTGCGCCTGCTCGTGACCACCGGCATGATCAACCGCTCCATCGACCTGGCGGCGGCCCGTGAGTGCGGCATTGCCGTGTGCGGAACACCCTGGGCCGAGGATGCGACGGTGGAGGTCACCTGGGCCTTGATTCTTGCGCTGGCCCATGCGGTGCCGCAGGAAGATGCGTCGCTGCGGGCCGGGCGCTGGCAGAGCGCGCTCGGCACGTCGCTGAAGGGCAAGACCCTGGGCGTGGTCGGGCTCGGAACCATCGGCAGCAAGGTCGCGCGCATCGGCCGGGCTTTCGGCATGCGCGTGATCGCCTACAGCCCCAACCTCACGCAGGAGCGGGCCGATGCGGTCGACGTCGCCGCAGTCGCGAAGGATGCGCTGTTTGCCGAATCCGACGTGGTGTCGGTCCACATGATCCTGAGCGACAGGACGCGCGGACTGGTCGGCCCATCGGAGATCGGCCGCATGAAGCGCACGGCATTGCTGGTCAACACCGCGCGCGGCCCACTGGTCGACGAGGCGGCGCTGGCGCTTGCGCTCTGCGAACACCGCATCGCCGGCGCCGGCCTCGACGTCTACAGCGAAGAACCGATCGCGCCCGGGCATCCCTTGCTGGACGCGCCGAACACGGTCCTGACGCCGCACATCGGCTACGTCACGCGCGAGGTCTACCGGGCCTGGTATGGCGCCGTGCTGGAAGACATCCGGGCCTATCTCGCAGGCAAGCCGATTCGCTGGATCGACCCGCCAGGCGGCGGCCATTGAGGCAGACAAGCAGAGCAACACACAACGGAGACGACATGCAACAGACCCCAAACAACGAGGCCCCCACCCGCGCGCAATGGCGCATGGTGGGCGTGCTGTGCCTGGTGAACGCGATCGCGTTCATCGACCGCACCGCCCTGCCCCTGCTCGTGCAGCCGATCAAGCGCGACCTGGGCATCTCCGACACCGAGATGAGCCTCTTGATCGGTGCGGCTTTCATCATGACTTACGCCGTCGGCGGTCTCGTCGTGGGCATGCTGGTCGACCGCTTCTCGCGGCGCGGCATCCTGGCCGGTGCCATCGGCTTCTGGGGCGCCGCCACGGTGTTCTGCGGCACGGCGTCCAGCTATGCCGCACTGTTCCTCGGCCGCTGCGGCGTCGGCACCGGAGAGTCCGCCTGCGGACCGGCAAGCATGTCGCTGATCAAGGACGCGTTCGCACCGCAGTTCCGCGGCCGCGCCGTCGCCATCTGGGCCATGGGCGCCAGCCTGGGCGGCGGCTGCGCGCTGCTGGCTGGCGGCGCGATCCTGCACCTTGTGGGCGAAAGCGGCTCGGTCGCGCTGCCGTTGCTGGGCATGGTCAAGGGCTGGCAACTGGTGCTGATCGCATGCGGGCTGGCTTCGCTGCCGATCGCGCTTCTGGTGTTCAGTTTTCCCGAGCCGCTGCGCAGGTCGCGCGCGCCGGAGAACGTCGCAGACGCTCAAGCGGCCGCGGCCGGCACGCGCAGACGCTGGCCGCTGTTCGTGCCGCTGTTCATCGCCAATGCAGCAACCATCATGCTGCTGACCGGCTTCTCCACCTGGATCCCGGCGTTGATGGGCCGCACCTGGAAGCTGGCGGCCGGCGAGATCGGGCTCACCTTCGGGTTGATCACCTTGCTGCTCAGCACCACGAGCCAGTTCGGCGCGGGCTTTCTGGTCGACGTGATGCGCAAGCGCCATGGCGTGGCCGCCGTGCCGCTGATGGGCGGCCTGCTGTGCGCGGCAGTGTCGGTGCCGGCGTTCCTGATTCCGAGCGCGCCCTCGGCCGGGGTGGCATGGTGCCTCATCGCCGTGCTGAGCCTGGCGGCGACCAGCCTGTTCACGATCGGCACAGCTACCGTCGTGCACCTGACTCCGAACGCTGCAGTGGGCAAGGTGACGGGCGTGCACTTCGCATGGGTGGGCATCATGGGCTCGGCCGTCGCGCCCACGCTGATCGCGGTGCTGGCGGAGCGTGTGTTCGGCGGCACGCCCGGCGCGCTGGGCCAGGCCCTGTCCAGCGCCGCGGTGGTGCTGGCCGCCATCGGCTGCATCGGCCTGCTGTCGGTGGCATGGCAGTTGAAGCGCAGCACCGCACACCTCGTTGCACCTGCGGCATTGACGTCGTGACGTAACTGTCGAGGCGGTTCGATCGGCCCTCTAGCGGCGAAGGCCGACTTCACCGTGTCGTTGCAGCCCATTCATCGCTGGACGCGGGCGCCTCTGCGCGCGGTCTGGCTGACAACGCAGCGACCCCGGGCGGCAGCCCGCTGGAGGTGCTGGCTCGATGAATCTCCATCATCTCGAGACAACGCGACCGGTCACGCTGCGTCAGGCAGTCGATCAGAAGCTCGTGCTCCTCTACCGTGCGGCGTCGCGCCCCTGCATCGGCCATCTTGGTGGCGATGAAGGTGTCGGCAAGTGCCCAGAGCCGCTTGACCTCTTCCAGGATCAAGCGAGAGGGCGACAGCGAGAACACCTGGAGGTGGAACTCGCGGTTCAACCGCACCAGCGGCGTCCAGTCTTCGGCCGTCACGCACTCGCGCATCTGAGCGTTGAGGGCGCGCAGCTCCTCGAGGCATTGGCCATCGGGCCATTCGAGTGAGGTTAGGAGCTCGTTTTCCAGCAACTGCAGGATGCGCCGGATCTGTGCGAGTTCGTTCGGCGCGCGCTTGGCGACGAAGTAACCCGAGTTGGGCCGATGGAGCAGCAATCCTTGATCCGCCAGGACATTCAGCGCCTCACGCAACGGCACGCGGCTGACGCCGAGTTCCTCAGCCATTTCCTGCTGGCGGATCTGCTCGCCCGGCGATAGCGCGCCCGAGACGACCTTGGCCCGCAGATGTTGGAGCGCGCGCTCCATGGCCCTGGCCTTTTGGGTTGGATTGACTGAAATGGCGTTCATGAGAGGCAGCGCAAGCGTTCGCCAGTCTACCCTTTTGCGTTCGAGATTGAATTCAATCTAGGATTATCCCTGATGGCATTCGAAATTGAATTCAATATAGTCTACTCATCGCGTTGATCCGCGCAAGGAGCGCACATGGCACTGCCCCACCCCTTCGTATTCGATCCCTATTCGGTGGCCGTTCAAGAGAACCCCTACCCCTACTACGCAGTGCTGCGCGAGGACTTCCCCCTCTACTGGTGCGAAGAGGCCAAGTGCTGGGCGCTTTCGCGCTACGACGACATCGCGAGCGCATGCAACGACCCGGCACGTTTCTCGTCGGCCCGCGGGAACGTGCTGGACGACGATCCGGCACGCATGGGCAACACGCTGGGCACCAGCGACCCGCCCAAGCACGACCGGCTGCGCGGCCTGGTCAACGCCGCCTTCATGCGCGGCCGCGTGCTCGAGCGCGAGGCACAGATCCGCTCCATCACCCGCGAGTACATGGACGAGTTCTGTGCTGCCGGCGGCGGCGACCTGGTCCAGCAGCTCACTGCACGCATCAGCACCTCCACCATCTGCGACATCCTCGGGTTCGAACGGGCCGACCACACCCAGCTGAAGAAGTGGGTGGACGGCCTGATCTATCGCGACCCTGTCACGCGCCAGCTGCCCCCCTCCGGCCAGGAAGCACGCAAGGCCATGGTCGACTACGCACTGGCAACGATCGACGCGCGCCGCCAACAGCCGCACGACGACCTGATCAGCGCGCTGATCGCGGCCGAGGTGGAAGGCCAGACGCTCTCGGCCACCGACCTGATGCACACCGTGGCCACCTTGCTGGGCGCCGGCATCGAGAGCGCGTCCAGTTTCATCGGCAATGCCATGCTCGCTCTGGAAGAGCATCCGGACCAGGCGGAACTGCTGTCTTCGAATCTGTCGCTGGCGCCGCAGGCGATCGAGGAAATGCTGCGCTACGACACGCCGACGCAGCGCTTCCATCGTTGCGCGACGCAAGACATCGAACTGCACGGCCAGACCATCCGCGCCGGCCAGAGCGTGCTGGTGATGTACGGGTCGGCCAACCGCGACGAACGCAAGTTCACGGACCCTGACCGCTTCGACATCATGCGCGGGCCGGGGCGCCATCTGGGCGTGGGCCATGGCGTGCACTTCTGCCTGGGAGCCCAACTGGCCAAGGCCATGTCGCGCATCTTCCTGGAGGAATGGTTCCAGCGCGTCGGAAGCTTCACCATCCTGCGCGACCGGGTCGTGCGCATGCATTCGCCCGTCTTCCGCGGCTTGAGCTCGATGCCCGTCGCGGTCACCCGCCACTGAAGATGAGCACGGACCTGAACGTCAAGGTGACGGCGCGTCGCGAAGAGGCCGCCGGCGTCATTTCGCTGGAGTTGCGCGCGGCGGACGGACGCACGCTCAGCCCCTTCAGCGCCGGCGCGCACATCGACGTGCAGCTGCCGGTGCACGATGCGCACGGCCGTCATCTCGTGCGCCAGTACTCGCTGTGCAACGACCCGGCGGAACAAGATCGCTACGTCATCGGCGTTGGCCGCGATCCGAACAGCCGCGGCGGCTCGGCCTGGCTGCACGAACGGCTGAACGTCGGCGACCTGCTGCAGATCAGCACGCCCCGCAACCACTTCGCGCTGAACGAGTCGGCCACGCATTCCGTGCTGGTGGCCGGCGGCATCGGCATCACGCCCTTGCTGGCCATGGGCCGGCGGCTGAGCGCCCTTGGCCGGCAATGGACCCTGTACTACTGCGTCCGTACGCCCGAGCGCGCCGCCTTCCTCGAGGAACTGCGAACGCTGCCCGCCCGCCTGGTGCCGGTGTTCGATGGCGTTCCCGGCGGCCAGCCGCTCGACCTCGCGAAAGTCATTGCCGAGGCGCCGGCGGATGCGCACCTGTACTGCTGCGGCCCGGCCTCTTTGATGGAGGCATTCGAACGTGCAGCCGCCGGGCGGCCGCAGCAGCAGGTGCATGTCGAGTGGTTCAAGCCGCGCGCGCCCGCCCAGCAGATCGAGGTGCAGGGCGAGCGGGCCTTCGACATCGCGCTGGCGCGCGGCGGCATGACGCTGCACGTCCCCGCCGGCAAGTCGATCCTGGATGTGCTCATCGAGGCCGGCGTCGCCATCCCGCACTCCTGCTGCGACGGCGTGTGCGGCACCTGCGAAACACGCGTGATCGAAGGCGTTCCCGAGCACCGCGACGCCGTGCTGATGGGCGACGCCGCGAACAGCACCGATCGGATGATGGTCTGCGTCTCGCGCAGCGCCGGCCCTCATCTCACGCTGGACCTGTGATGCCGCCGAACACCAAGGAGACGCTGATGAAGACCTGCCCCCGATTTCTGTTGCATGCGGCACTCGCCCTGTCGCTCGCAGGCGGCGTTCCCGCCGCCCTGGCCCAGGACGCCAAGGCCTGGCCGCAGAAGCCCGTGCGCATCATCCTGCCCACGCCGCCAGGGGCGCCGGTCGACCTGATCGTTCGCCTGCTGCAGCCGAAGCTGCAGGCGCTGTGGGGCCAGCCCGTGGTGATCGAGAACAAACCCGGCGCCGGCGGCAACATCGGCGCGCAGGAAGTGGCGCGGTCGAGCGATGGCCACACGCTCCTCGGCGCCCCGGACACCGTCGTCACCGTCAACCCGCACCTGTACAAGAAACTGGGCTTCGATCCAGCCAAGGACCTCGTGCCGGTCACCTACATGGCCAGCTTCAACCAGATGCTGGTGTGCCATCCGCGCGCCGGCTTCGGCAACGCGAGCGCCCTGCTGAAGGCGACGCGCAAGGAATCCGTCACCTACGCCTCCAGCGGGCCGGGCGGCCCCAGCCACATGGCCATGGAAATGCTGCTCGCCGCCGCCGACGTGAAGATGACCCATGTGCCCTATCGCGGTCCCAGTCCGGCGGCACTCGACATCGTGGGCGGGCAGGTGCAATGCGGCTTCATCGCTTCGACGGTCGTGCTGCCCTTCGTGAAGGACGGCAGGCTGACGGCGCTGGCCGTGTCGGGCGCGACACGCTCGCCGCAAGCCCCGTCGGTCCCGACCATCGCCGAGGATGCCGTCGCAGGCTTCGACGCGACCTTCTTCGAGACGCTGCAGGCCCCGGCGGCGATGCCCAGGGCCGTGGTCGAGAAGATCCGCGACGACGTGGCCAAGCTGCTGCTCTCCGCCGACATCAAGGCCAGGCTGCAGGAAATGGACCTGACGGCCGTGGCCAACACGCCTGCTGAAGCGGCCAGGCGCTCGGGCGCCGACTCGGCCAAATGGGGCCGCGTTGCGACGCTCATCAACCTCTCGCTGGACTGAGGGCCGCACATGACCAAGTCCTCGCGTTCACTCGAGGTGCCCGGCGTCTCGCACGGCGCCGCCCCCATCCCGCTCGGCGCACGGGTCGGGAACGTTCTCTATTCGTCCGGCATCGCCGGGATGGACCCTGAAACGGGCCGGCTCCCTTCCGATGCTGCCGCCCAGGCACGCCTGGCCTTTCGCAACATGCGTGCCTTGCTCGAAGCAGGCGGCGCGACGCTGGAGAACATCGTGCGCATGACCGTCTATCTGAAGGACAACGCCGCGCGCGAACACATCAACGTGCAGTGGCTGGAGTGCTTTCCCGACCCGCACGACCGGCCGGCACGCCATACGCTGGTCTACGACCTGCAGCAGGGCATGCTCCTGCAGCTGGAAGTGGTGGCGGTGCTTTCCTGAATCCGCGAGGCCGCCATGACGAATGAACCGACCCGCCAGACCCTGGGCGACCTGCTGCGCCGCACAGCGCGCCGCCATCCCGACAAGCCCGCGATCCGGTGCGGCTCCGTGGACTGGCGCTATGCCGAGTTCGACGCGGTCTGCAACCGCCTGGCCGCCGGCCTGGCGCAGCACGGCGTCGAGATCGGCGACCGCGTCGCCGTGCTGGCGCGCAACTCGCATGCTTTCGCCGCGCTGCGCTTCGCGGTAGCGCGCCTGGGCGCGGTCCTCGTGCCGATCAACTTCATGTTGAACGCCGAGGAGGCTCGTTTCATCCTGCAGCACTCGGGCGCGCAGCTGCTGTGCGTGGATTCGGGCTTGACCGAACTCGGCCGGGCGGCCAGTGAGGGCACGGCAGTGCGGCGCCTGGCATGGCTGCCCTCCGAGGACGAGAGCAAGCCTTCGGAAGGACTGCTGACCTTCGACCAGTTGCTGGCGTGCGGCAGCGAGCCGCCACCGCGCGAGCTGGCGGGCTCGATGACCGCGCAGATCGTCTACACCAGCGGTACCGAGTCGCGCCCCAAGGGAGCGATGCTCACGCATGACGCGGTGATCGCCGAATACGTCACCTGCCTCGTCGATGCCGAGATCGCCGAAGGCGACCGCGTGCTGCATGCGCTGCCGCTGTATCACTGCGCGCAGCTCGATGTGTTCCTCGGACCCTGCGTCTACGTCGGCGCCAGCAACGTCATCACATCGAAGCCGACGCCGGACAACCTGCTGGCGCTGATGGCGATGCACCGCATCAGCTCCTTCTTCGCGCCGCCCACGGTGTGGATCGCGCTGCTGCGCTCGCCGCTGTTCGACGACACCGACCTGTCGCGCCTGGCCAAGGGCTACTACGGCGCGTCGATCATGCCGGTGGAGGTGCTCAGGGAGCTGCAGCGCCGCGCGCCGCAGGTACGGCTCTGGAACCTCTACGGCCAGACCGAGATCGCGCCGGTGGCGACCGTGCTCAAACCCGAGGACCAGCTGCGCAAGGCGGGCTCTGCCGGCAAGCCGGCACTCAACGTCGAAACGCGCGTGGTGGACGATGCGATGAACGACGTGGCCGTGGGCGAGATCGGCGAGATCGTGCATCGCTCGCCGCAGCTGCTGGCCGGCTACTACCACGACGACGAGCGCACGCACGCCGCGTTCGAGGGCGGGTGGTTCCACAGCGGCGACCTGGCGACGCTCGATGCCGAGGGCTACATCACGGTGGTGGACCGCAAGAAGGACATGATCAAGACGGGCGGCGAGAACGTGGCCAGCCGCGAGGTGGAAGAGGCGATCTACGGCATCGCGGGCGTCTCGGAAGTGGCCGTGATCGGCTTGCCCGACCCGCGTTGGATCGAAGCCGTGACCGCCGTCATCGTGCCGAAGCCGGGCCGGGTGCTCACGGAAGAGGACGTGATCGCCGCCTGTCGAGACCGCCTGGCTGCCTTCAAGCTGCCCAAGCGCGTGATCTTCGTCGATGCGCTGCCCAAGAATCCCAGCGGCAAGCTGCTCAAGCGCGAACTGCGCCAGCGCTACGCCTGAAGGACACGCCATGGACGAAGTCGTCAAGCGTTTGGGCCGCCTCGATTGCTGCGCCGTATCGGACGCGATGGACAAGCTGGGCCTGAAGAGCCGTGTCGCCAGCGGTCTGCAGCAGCACGCCACCACCCGCCGGATCGTGGGGCGCGCAGTGACCTACCGGCTGGTGCCGGCCGACCAGGTGCCAACCGGCACGGGCGCGCCGCGCCACTTGGGAACCACGGCCATCGACACCGCGTCGCCCGGCGATGTGATCGTCGTCGAGCAACGAACCGGGATCGATGCGGGAAGCTGGGGCGGAATCCTCACGCTCGGCGCCAAGGTCAAGGGAATCGCGGGCGTGGTGGCCGACGGTCCGGTGCGCGACATCGACGAGGCGCGAGCCTATGACTTTCCGGTGTACTGCCGCGCCCTCACAGCGCGCACGGCCCGTGGTCGTGTCGCGGAGATCGAGTGCAACGGACCCGTGACGATCGGCGAGGTGACCGTGCAGCCAGGCGACTACGTGATCGCAGACGCGAGCGGCGTCGCGTTCGTTCCTGCCGCCGACGCTGCACGCGTGCTCGACGCCGCCGAGGCCATCGCGGACCGCGAGGCCGCCATGGCCAAGGCGCTCCTGGCGGGCAAGCCGATCACCGAAGTGATGGGCGCGGACTACGAACACATGCTGCACCAACCCCATAAGGAACTCCGATGACCGATGACAACGTCGCGCGCGCGGCGAAGCTCGACACTGCCACCTTGAGCGATGCGCTCGACCGGCACGGCCTTGTGGGCCAGTGCTATCGCATCAAGCCGCGCTCGAGCGACTTCCGCATGGCCGGCCGCGCCTGGACGCTCCTGTACGGGCCCGCGGGCAACCCGCCCGGGACAGTCGGCGACTACATCGACGAGATCGAGCCGGGCACCGTGATCGTCCTGGCCAACGGCGGCCGCGACGACGTCACCGTCTGGGGCGACATCCTCACCGAAGTGGCGCATGGCAAGGGCATTGCCGGCACCGTCATCGACGGGATCAACCGCGATGTGGCGCTCGCGCTGGAACTGAACTACCCCATCTTCAGCCGCGACAACTGGATGCGCACGGGCAAGGATCGCGTCCAGGTCGAGGCGACGCAGGTGCCCGTCAGCATCGGCAACGTGCGTGTCTCGCCCGGCGACTTGCTGCGCGGCGATGCCGATGGGGTGGTCGTGATCCCCAAGGCGTTCGAGGAGAAGGTGTTGGCGGCGGCCGAGCAGATCCAGCAGGCCGAGGACGCCATTCGCAAGTCCGTTCGCGCCGGCATGAGCCTGCGCGATGCCCGCGAAAAGCACAGCTATCACCAGTTGCAGACGCGGGAGGACCAATGACGGCGCTCCCGACTCCCAGCGGCCCCACCATCCGCCAAGCCATACAGCGGCCCGCGGCCGACCTGGTGGCGGCAGCACGCGAACTGGGCGCCGCTACGCTGCACGAGGCCGGCGGCCGCATCGGCGCCATGCCTTCGGCGATCAAGCCGGTGGCGCCCGGCATGCGCGTGTGCGGTCCGGCCGTCACCGTGCACTCTCCCGGCGGAGACAACCTGTGGCTTCATCGCGCCATCTACGTGGCCGAGCCCGGCGACGTGCTGGTGGTGCATGTCGGCGGTGAACACGACTTCGGGTACTGGGGCGAGATCATGTCCTGCGCGGCCCATGCGCGCGCGCTCGGCGGCCTGGTGATCGACGGCTGCGTGCGCGACGGCGCCATCCTGGCCGAGTTCGGCCTGCCGGTGTTCGCGCGCGGCCTGTGCATCCGCGGCACGGGCAAGGACTTCGGCGCGCGTGGCTGGATCAACTCCCCCACCCTGTTCGGCGACCTCACCATCAACCCCGGCGACCTGGTGGTGGGCGACACCGATGGCGTCGTGGTGGTGCCGCGCGAACAGGCCGCGCAAGTGGTCGACGCGGCCCGGCAGCGCGAGGCCAAGGAGGCCGCCATCCTGCAGCGCCTGCGCGGCGGCGAGCGAACCCTCGAGCTCTACAACTTCTGAAACCCCAACCCATCGGAACAGCCATGATCATCGACGTCCACGGCCACCTCTGCGCCTCCCCCAAGCTCTACGCCTGGTTCACCCTGCTGCTGGCCAGCCGAGCCAGCTACGGCACGCCGCCGCCGCCGTTCTCCGACGAGGAACTGCTGTCGCTGACGGAAACGAAGCGGAACCTGGAGGCCATCGACCTGGCCGGCACGGACGTGCAGTTGATCTCGCCGAGGCCCTTCACCATGTTCCATGCAGAGAAGCCGGGCCGTGTGGCGCACCGCTGGAACGAAGGCGTCAATGCCTACATCGCGCAGCTTTGCCGCGTGCTGCCGGACCGCTTCGCCGGCATCTGCGGCTTGCCGCAGCCGGCAGGTGAGCCCATCGCCACATCGCTTCCGGAGCTCGAGCGCTGCATCGAGGAATACGGCTTCGTCGGCTGCCTGCTCGATCCGGATCCGGGCGAAGGCGACAACCAGACGCCGCCGCTGGGCGACGAGTACTGGTATCCCTTGTACGAGAAGCTGTGCGCGCTGGATGTGCCCGCGCACATCCACTCCACCGGCAACCAGCATGGCCGCGGGACCTATTCCACGCATTTCATCGACGAGGAGAGCCTTGCGATCCTGTCGCTGGTGGGCTCGCGCGTGTTTCTGGACTTTCCGCAGCTGAAGATCATCGTGTCGCACGGCGGCGGCTCCGTGCCCTACCAGGTGGGACGCTGGCGCGCCGAGCGGCTGCACCCGGTCATGGCCAAGAACATCCCGCTGAACGAGCCCTTCGACGCGAGCCTGCGCCGGCTGTACTACGACACCGTCATCCACTCGAAGGAATCGCTCGCGATGCTGATCAAGCTCGTGGGCAGCGACCGCGTGGTGTTCGGCACCGAGAATCCGGGCTCGGGCACTGCGCTCAATCCGGAGACCGGACGCAGCTTCGACGACATCAAGGCGCTGATCGACGACATCGACGGGCTCACGCCGGGAGACCGCGCCAACATCTACGAAGAGAACGCGCGCCGCCTGTTCCCCCGACTGAAGGCCAGGGGCGGCGCTCCGGCACAAACAGCCGACGCCAACAAGTACCTCTCCGCTGCCGAGGCCCGCACGGGCATCGGCATGTGAGGCGAGGACGAGCATGGCACGCATCGTTCTCGGCATCGGCACCTCTCACAGCCCGTTGCTGGTGCTGGGCGGCACGCAATGGGAGTTCCGCGCGCAGGACGACCGCCGCAACAAGGGGCTGAACACGCTGGACGGACGCCTCGTCTCCTACGACGAGCTGGTGGCCGAGCGCGGCGAGCCCTATGCGATGCAAAACGACCCGGCGACCTTTCCCGAGCTCGCCGCGCGCGCCGAGGCCGCACTCGACCGCCTGGCGGCGCAACTGCGCGCCGCCAGGCCCGACGTGGTGCTGGTGGTCGGCGACGACCAGGGCGAGCTGTTCGACAGCGACAACTTCCCCGCCATCGCGGTGTACCGCGGCGAGGAACTGACGATGAAGCCTTCCGAGCACCTGAAGGGCATGCCGCGCTGGGCCGACGCGACGTTCTGGGCCGGCTATCGCATGGATCTGCCGCACCGCTATCCGGGCGCGCCGGAACTCGCGCTGGAGTTGGTCGAAGGGCTGATCCGCGAAGGGGTGGACATTGCCTCGTGCAGCGGTGTGCCCGATGCTGCGCGGCACGGCTTCGGCCACGCGTTCGGCTTCGTGATCGAGCGGCTGATGAAGGACGTGCAGGTGCCGATGCTGCCGGTACTGCTGAACACCTACTTCCCGCCCAACACGCCGACGGCGCAGCGCTGCCACGAGGTCGGTCGCAAGATCGCCGCCGTCCTGGCCGCTTCGCCGAACCCGGCGCGCGTGGCGGTCGTTGCATCCGGCGGCCTGAGCCACTTCCTGTGCGAGGAAGCGTTCGACCGCCGCATCGTCGCTGCCATGCGTTCGCATGATGGCGAAACGCTGCGCGCCATCCCGCAGCAGGCGATGCTCTCGGGCTCCTCGGAGATCCGCAACTGGATCATGGTGAGCGCCATGCTGGACGGCCTGCGCTGCGAGCAGTGCGAGTACATCCCCGTGTACCGCACGCCGGCCGGCACGGGCATCGGGCTGGCCTTCATGAGCTGGTGCTGAGGGGTGGCCAAGGTCGCAGACTGCGAAGCGCCTCCAGAACCTGGCTTGCGATCTACGTTATTCGCCACATGCGGCAAGTACGTGGCATCAGCAGTGAATCGAGGGGACGGAAGGATATGACGCTTAAACGGATGGACAACGTCCTTGTCGTGGTCGACGATCTCGAAGCCGCCAAGGCGTTCTTCATCGAACTGGGCCTCAAGCTCGAGGGCGAGACGACAGTCGAGGGGCCTTTGGTCGGGAGCCTGATTGGGCTCAAGGATGTCCGAGCCACCCTCGCGATGATGCGAACTCCCGATGGGCAAGGCATTGAGCTGGACAAGTTCCACACGCCCAACGCGATCAGGTTTGGGCCCGCGGACGCACCGGTGAACACACTGGGCATCCGTCGCATCATGTTCGCCGTCGACGGCATCGAGGAAGTCGTCGCGCGCTTGCGCGCCCACGGGGCCGAGGTCATTGGCGAAATGCAGTACGAGGACACGTACCGGCCAACGTGACCATCGGCCTGTTCCCCGAATGGTTGGCACCGCGTCAGCCCGATTGGCCGGCCGGCCTGAAGCTGACTGGATTCCCCATGTACGACGGTGAACAAGCGGCGCCCCTTGCACCGGAGCTGCAGGCGTTCATCGAAGCAGGACCGGCGCCGGTCGTCTTCACTGCCGGCACGGCGAACACCACATCCGAGCGGTTCTACGCCGAGTCGGCACAGGCCTGTCAGCGTCTCAATTTGCGCGGTATCTTGGTGGCAGGGCAACGAAGCCAGCTCCCTGGCATCTTGCCGCCGGACGTCGTCCATGTCTCCCATGCCGCGTTCAGCCAACTCTTCCCCCGCTCGGCGGCCGTGGTGCACCACGGGGGCATCGGCACCCTGAGCCAGGCACTCCGGGCCGGCATTCCACAGCTCATCCGGCCGATGGCGTATGACCAGTTCGACAATGCCAGTCGAGCGTGCCGGCTGGGAGTCGCAAAGGAACTGCTGCCGCGCTCCTACCGGGGGGGGTCGATTGGACGCGGCGCTCCGAGGCCTGATGGACAAACTGGAGATGCGAATCGCATGCGAGCAGTCGGCCGCTCGCATGAGAGGTCAAGACGGCTTGCGCAAGACCTGCGAGGCCTTGGAAGGGGTGGTCAAATAGTCGCCTGCGCTTGCGCCGAGAGGCAGAACGCGGCCAAGAGAGCCGCAGTCGGCCACGAGCTGAACGCGTCGCTCAAGAATCTCTTCGTCCCCGCTCGGATCATCCTGCGTTGCGTGGCACAGGCGTGTTGAGCAGCTGCTGCTCCCAGAGGTAGGCGATGCCGCTGCCGCTGAAGTGCTGGATGAGAATCTCGGTCAGCTCCTCGACATGCTCGGTGCGCGCCCAATCGCGTTGCCATTCGCCAGCGAGCGCCATCACGGTCATCACGTTCGCGCCGGCCGCGATCATTCGCTGGATGGCAACTTCGTGAGACT
>Ga0307515_10000273_pt1 | contig 126547 bp, 128 predicted proteins | sample 17_EM_MG_FD_194513 | JGI IMG/M metagenome (GOLD analysis project Ga0307515, IMG submission 194513) | Populus trichocarpa ectomycorrhiza microbial communities from riparian zone in the Pacific Northwest, United States - 17_EM | ecosystem: Host-associated > Plants > Roots > Unclassified...
TTGGCAGCCTTTACTGGCAAAAGCAACAGCCAAATGCTCCCTGCAGCATCCTGAAAATGAGCGTCAACGGAGCGTCAACAGTTTTAGGACTTGCATATTGCGTAATCAAGGCATCGCGCGGATTTTCCCGTGCATAACTGTATTATTGACTGCCTTGCTAGGCAAAAATACGATATATTGAAGGTAAAACACAGATACCAAATTAATCGATATTGCAAACTGCTCAACAAGCAAAAGCTCATTAATTGTTGCTGAAAACTTCGTTTTGATAAGATACTATTAACACACGGCAAATACAAGAGCGTTATATGAATCTATAGATGGACCCGCTGTGCAACCCGCTGACAACACACCCAATTCAGACGGCTTGGGAGTTTACCATGGAACATTACCCGAGTGGGCAGTTTGGGTTTATTGACGACCTGGACCGCCAATTTGGCAATGGTTCGGTTTGGACCAGGACCCGGACCTGAGGTGACTGTCCGGATCCATTGCTAACACTAGTCTTATTACAATGAATGCACCTGACCAATACGAAGCCCTACTTATCAGTATGTGGGTGGATTGTTCGGCTTTGATTTCGTTGTGCGACAGCAATGATTATCTCTTCGCGCATTTTAGAACTCTCTGTATTTACATCTGGTTCTATCAATATTTTCAAATATTCGTCTGTACTGACCCATATGGGGCCATACCTGTTTCCTGTTCTCTGTACTACCTGTGCTGCCTTCAGAATTCAGTTGTTGTACCTACTGCTCTGACTGACATTGTAATAGGAGTATAATTGAATACTTATCCATACAGCGCCGTATGTTACACTATGTATCGCGTTTTTACACTATCATCATTCCCCTGCCATTGTGGTTCCAAATACGTTACAATTCCAGTCAATTAGTTTTAACCAGGGTTCCTGACTGTCAATTCGGGTCTGGGACCGGGTCCGAACTGAACTATTGCCAACTTGTTGTTCTGGGATGCCAATAGCTCCAAATGGTCAATTTGGGTATGGTTGAATGGAAATCCACAACCCATCTGAATTTGGCGGGTTGTCAGTGGGTTGTCCAGCGGATTCATATGTAGATTCATATAATGCTCATGTTTTTACTTCCTGATACTTGGATTTAACCAAAACCGCTTACTTAACACCTACTAATCACTGTTTGCATATTTTGCAGTTTGCAATATCGATTATTTTGGAATCCATATTTCTGCTTCTACATTTTGTATTTTTGCGTATCATGCGGTGTATACATCTGTCATCAGCTCTGATTTCCAGGTGATGCGATGATTACACAGTTTGCTAGGCCAAAAATTGCTAACGATCTATTGATACAGATTTTCATGATGGGGTAACAGAGTTTTCAGAATGGGGACGTGACAGTGTCGCATCCTTTTCCGCCTATAAAGGCTACTGATATGTCTGTTAGACATAACAGTGAACAAATCATTTTCCAATGACCCGACTTAAAAGACCAAAAATTGTTGACCCTCTGTTGACGCTCATCTTCAGAATAGGGCAGAGACCGTGCACCTTCCTCTTTTGCCAATACTGGCCGCTAATACCCCTATTATACTTAACTACTACCAAACAACATTTTAATTACCTGACTTACAAGCCCAATAATCGTTGACGCTCCATTGACAATCATTGTCATGATGGCGTAAGAAAGATATTCTGCACTGTTTTGACTCAAAAGGCAGCCAGTGCATAGTATATAAATTATTGCTAGACATTGCAATTCATATAACCCAAGATGCATAGCCAAATATCGTTGATGGTCCATGGACGTACATTTTCAGCAGGGCGCAGTGACCTTACCGCAAATAGGTTTGCCAATAAAGGCTACCAATATGCCGATTATAACAGTGTGCAACAATTCCCAACTCTGATTAACAATCATGTAAAACCAAAAAGCATTGACACTCCATTGATGCTCATTTTCATGATGGAGCAGGGAGCTTGCAGACAATATTTTGGCCTACAAAGGCTTCAAATGCTTGCATTATGTATATTAATGTCGATATCAATTATTATTTGACAAACTTACAACACCTACAACAGTTGACGCTCTGTTCACACTCAGTTTGCTATGGGTGCATCCAGAATATGCTATCATTCAATTTGTTAGAATTTATGATTCAGGATGTTTTGGAAGCAATTCTAACCTCTTCATGTGTTTTGTCCGTGATCATCTCATTGTTCTTTAATAATACATATATATACACCCATTGATATATACTTTAAAGTCTCCGCAAATTGTGCATTATATTGTACACAAAATCTCGTTCCTTTCAATCAATGCTTATTTCCACCGACATGTATGTTCAATTGGCTGCTCCCATATTCACAATGTATTTAAGCCGCATTCAAACACAGCAGATAGTGTACTCAGAACATGATATTCTTTTATTAGGCAACAATTCTGCATCAAAATGATCATTGTTTAAGCTATCCGCGGCTAATGCATTAAGATTGACTGGTTGAGTCTGGGATAGAGGAACAGGTGAATCCGCATTTGCGGCTGGCAACTTGTCAAATTGTGATCGTTGGGGACTCTGAATAGGACCAGGCGATGCAGGTGGCATGCTGGGTGGAGATAGATATCTGGGCGGAGATAGCATTCCGAACAGATATTGCGTCCGACATGGTATCCGCTGTCTGCATTTGGCTGGTGTAGGATCACCAGTAACTTTGTACCTCAACCATATCTGGGATTTCCTTGCTGGGCAATTTTGAAAGGGCAGACAGCCGTCCGTGTGGTTCTGTTGAATCATAGCCGAGTGTCTTTCCATCACAGCCTGAACCTTTTTATGTCCAGGAAACTCAACACTTCTCTGCTTCTCTTCTCTGACTTTGGCATGAGGTTTCTTGTTCACATATTGCGTTTCCTCTATGGCAGGGCATGCAAACCCGCCTTAGGCCATTTTGACCATATTCAATGCAAGGCGCATGTTGGACTGTTCGAGATGTACCTGACTTCCTTTCCTTGCCATTGTTGCAGACATGTTGAAAACCTTCAGGAAAGTAGTTGGAGCATCTAGTAATGAGATTCGACAATGACCTCCACCCTATACACTTATGTTGCATTCTCTAAGCTGATTAAAGCCTGTTTTGTCCACTTCTGGGGACACTTAGTATGAAATTTGTCAGTGGAAATTCCAGAGATCACGACATCATGAGGTTCAATTTGGTGGACTGTGCAGACAAATGCGTCGGTAGATTATGGCAGTTTGCTGATATGGGCAGAAATGAATTCGTCATGGAGCACCTTACTTGTATCCCCTATTCATTATATGGTAGGTTGAAAGTCATTTACCATATTCTCAATTTACTCACATTCAACTGGGTGATGTTTCTTATTTGTGCTGCTTCCAGTTTTATGAATGATTTTTAATTGTAGATCCTTGGTCATATTTTTGTGGGCCCCATTGGCAGCAATGCGGAGAACACACAGCAGGCTGCGTTCTTGCTGTGTGCCGGAGAGTGATGAATTGGCTGCAATGCCCACTGATCCGCATGGTTCGGTGCCATTCTCACCTGGCTGAAGTATTTCTGTAGCCATCATTTGATGGTGTAAAATAGGAGAGGAACATGATAATGAAGAGATGTGGAATGTCCTGAGGAATATATACTTCGCTACAAGTCAAAATGAAATAACTAACTGTCACGTTGCACGTTTCACTCATGATATGTCATGCTGCATTTGATTACAGATTGCAGAGGTATCTGACTGTTCCGCGATTTCCCATTAGTTGGTCCGATGTTGCAAGTTTGTTTTGAACGATTAATTGTGGTTTCCCAGTGCAGAGATCTCACAATTGCCTAATATATACAGGGTGTGCTGCGGGTGAAAGGTCATCTGGTGATGTTTGTCTCAAGCAATTCCAGTGATCATATGTGAAACTGACGCTAAAAATCGAGTCATACTGTATTGTTAGCATAAATATTCCAATTTTAGTCACAGTCAAAACTTTGATTTTGGTTATTCAAGTTAATCCATCATACCAGCCTTGACATAAACGACGCTGCTTGCCTCCATATCATCCAGATCTTGCAAACATCCATTATCTTCCCCAACAACAAAGTTAACTCATACTACAATGCTCAATGCTCTGAAAAAGAATGTTTCACCACATTCATGTGGCAAGTATGGCAAATCGACCAATTGATTCACACGATGACACCATCAAGGGAATGAATGCAAAACCAGCTTGCAACCTGAACGAGGCTGAGCCCTAGGTGCATTGCGTAGCTTGCGATCAAAACTGAAGTTTGCAGCAGAGAGAAGACAACTAACGAACTGTTTGAATAACATTGAGCAAGGGAAATGGATCGAGGATTATGTGGAAAGAGAAACTGCTGTAGCAAGATAGCCATTTGAGGACGCAGAGACAGCAATGAAGCAGGAGCAGGTGGATATGAGAAGTGCTGCAAGCAGGGGCATGACATCCAGGGAGTCCGGACAAATGTTTGAGGAGATGTTGGATGCTATTAGAGACAGTCTGAGAAATCTTGCCAGTTTGGATGATGAGGAGGATGGGCAAAATAAGGAAGATACAATGCAGGGAAAGCTGAGCAAAGATGATGAACCCGGCTGGGTGATGAGCACAATCACGAAAACAGTACAGCAGGGCATGCAGAGATTTCGGCAGAAGCAGATGAAACATGACGAAATGACACAACTGGGACGGGGGGACGTGGCCGATTATTTCCGCGCACAGGATAAGGAATACGGCACAAATAAATTGAAGGATCTGGCAGAGTTCAAACCGCATATGGATGACGACGTAGTAAATCCTGCTTCTTCAACATTTGGAGCGCTTAGCGAGTCTCTGGATATTATTCCCAGAATATTGCAAATGCTGCAAGGGAATTCTCAATCCGGCAGTGTTAAAATGAGGCTAGGGTCTGGGAGACCAGAGTGGAATATTTGCATAGCGTCACTTCGGGCCCACATGGAGTCTGAATCATCACCGATTAAGCTAGTGACTCAATTTGAACCCTTAATCCTTTACCTCTAGATGTTTCGCACTAGCTTTTCACAATACAGATAACGGATTCAGACAAAGAAATGGTGATGGCCTATGTGTCACCGGAAGAATAGATAGGGAAAGTACTATTGTTAACATCATATCAAGTACAAACGCAATTCGTGAACCTGTTTTGCTACATGTCAACTGTTACATGATTTCAGTCACCAAACTGTGAGACCTGATAATTCGTCTGTGCATCTGCAAGGGTGGTACGTACCTTGTGAAAGTGTTAGTGTCCAAATTTAGCGGCATGACAACCAATAAACTCCTTGGTACCTTTACAGTATCAGTCGAGTGGAAATGCACACACAAAATTAGTGACAAAATTAAATAATAAAATGTAAGTAAGTGATGACATACGAGTTATAGAAGGAGCGGTCAGTTCACGATACCAATCTGTCTGTATAATAACTGTCATGCTGCATTCATCCATGCCACAAACTGCGAATCTATCCGCTCAGACATGCTGCACGTGCTTGACATTTTGAGAATTGGTTCAGGTACGTCATGGAAATCCAGGAAATGGAGCTTGATCAAGACAGGCGAGGAAGTCGGGCTATATTAATCTAAAAGTAGGGTACAAATCAACATACTGTGAATTGACGGCCGGAAGTGCAGGAATCCGCGCTGGCTACATTAACCATCGCTCGGACAAGTTGAATGTTTGTCGTTCTGAAATTGAGATGCAACAAAGGTTCTGGATACAAATGATCATACTTCAATATGATTTATTGGATATCAATAATCATTATTGGATGCTTATCATACAGTAATTGAACACACAATGACGGTTAGGATGTGTTCAATGTATACCTCAACATAGTGTTTACGACGTTTTGTCTTAAAATTTCAGCAATCAGATATCCCGTATAGTGCTTTGTAGCCAAAGATTAACTGTTCCGCATCACTTTAACAGGAAAGGCAAGCGAGACACCGGTTGCCACATCGTAAAAATGAGAGTTGACGGAGGGTCAACGATGTTTAGACTGGCAATGTGGATGACCACTTGGCTATTCATCGAAATCGTCACATGATGATTATATTGGCTTCCTTTGTCTGCACAAAATGATGGAAACGATATCGCTACCACCTCCTAACAATGAGCGTCAATGGAGCATCAACCATTTTTTGTCTTACACTTTCAGCAATCATATATGCTTCATAGTCCTATATTACCAATGACACACTATTGGACGACTTTTTAGCTTAACAGGTAGATGCCAGGTACATTGGTTGCCGCATCGGAGAAATTAGTGTCAACCGAGCGTCAACGATTTGCAGACTTGAAAAATGGATAATCCCAGTTCTATTCATTGAAATTGTCATATAATAATCATAGTGGCTACCTCTCTTGGGCGAAATGATTCAAACGATATCGCTACCACCTCCTAGAAATGATGCAGACACTATCGCTACTACCTGTTGAAACTTAGAGTCAATGGAGTGTGCACGATTGTTTGTCTTACACTTTCAGCATTCATACATGCTCCATTACAGTTCCATATTACGAAACATAAACTCTTGGACGACTGTTTAGCCAATAAGGTACATGGCACACTCAGTTCCGCATCATAAAAATGAGCGTGAACGGAGCGTTAATCCTTTTTTGACTGCTAACTTAGATAATCTCAGGGCTATTCATCAAGATCATCACATGATGATCAAATTGGTTGCCCTTTTCGGCAAACATGATGCAAACAATATCACTACCACTTCCAAAGAATGAACGTCAACCGAGGGTCAACTATTATTGGTCTTGCATCTTGGATCTTCCACGCGCTGTATAAAGACTTCATAACTATACCAATACATTGGCCGTAATGATTGGCATAAACGATCGTACGCATACCACTATCACCCCCTGAAAATGAGCGTCAACAGAGCATCAATAATTTTTTGACTGGTAACATGGATGATCCAAGGGATATTCTTCGAGATTGTCATATAATGATCGTATTGGCTGCTGATGTTGGCAAACATGAGCGAAACAATGAAAGTACCACCTCCTAATAATGAACCTCAAAGGAGGGTCAATGATCATTGGTGTTGCATCTGGATTGTCCATGCGCTGGGTAAAGACTTTATAACTTAACCAATACGGTTGCCGCCATTATTGGCAAAGACCTCCTTACACATATCGCTATCACCCCCTACATCTGAGTGTCAATGGAGCATCAATGATCTTTGGTATTGCATCTTCGACAATCAATGGTCCCTGCCACTGTACTGGACGACAATCATTGTATTGGCTGCCTTTATTGGCAACAATGTTAGTTACAATATCACTTCAGCCTTCTAAAAATAAGCATCCATGGCAGCTTATACTTTTTTCTTGCTGATTGGTCTAGAGTGAATATTCAAGAACAAGCAGCTTACTTTACGATATCATAGCTTTTAACTGTCATTTAACTTGAATTCCACAGCAATCAAATTCCTAATGCCATGTCCGATTCAAAATCTATAAACACCTTGTTGCTAGAGGTTATAATATTTTCAAAAAATGGATGTGTCTGTATTCATGATTGAAATGACCTGACCCTCCAACTCATATAGGATGGTTGAGGGACTTCTATGAATGTGCACTCGAAACCTTCAATTGCTTGGAATAATTCTTGACATGCCTCTTCTTGGCAATTCTATTTGCACTGCAGAATTGAAAAGACTGGTTGCACTGGCATTGTGTTTATCATTTGTCACCAAGGTCTTCGTCATCTATCAGAACATAGTACCAGCTCAATGATGAAACTCTTGCTGGCAAAAGCGCACATCGCAAAGTTAACGGAATTAACAGAGTCAGAAGTATCTGAATTGACTATGTCAACAGCTGATGAAACAGGTTTGGTCATCCTGAAGAGACCAGCAAGTCTAGGAATTACAATTGAAAGGTCCCATTTGACTTTATTATTCGATATTTAGACCTTAGCCATATTAACTGGAATGGCAGACAAAATAATCTAAACTGGGTGATAAGGACTTTGAAACTGCCGAATTCCACCAAGACACCTGGATTTGCTACCGGATGTTAGGATTGTTTCGGCTCACCTGCCGTGAAATGCTATATCAAACCTCCAGGTATGACGGTTGTCTAACCCACTACACGGTAATCTTATGCTACCCTCTTGCCACACTCATTGCAAGATTTGCCGGACGAAATATTCACTGACACTGGATACCATTCAGAAGCAATTGCAATTAACAAATAAAATTAGCTTCGCTTTAGATGTGTGGACATCAACAAATCAATTGGCCATAACGTTCGTCATTGCATACTATATGGACCAAAATTCGGCATTGCACGACGTTCAACTTGTGTTCCATAGTGTTAACAACAGTTCCGGACTGTCACTTTGTGTCAGGGTCCGAACCCCAACCGAACCGTTGCCAAATTGGTGGTCTGGGTAGTCAATAAACCCCAACTTCGCACTCAGGTACAGTTCCATGGTATACTCCCAACCCATCTGTTTTGGGTGGGTTATTAGCATGTCGCCCAGCGGGTCCATCTATAGATTCATATAAGGCCCTTGTATTGGCAGTGTGTTAATACTATCTTATCAGAATCACGTTTTCAGCAACCAGTAATGTGCTTTTACACCGGGAAAAATGACCTTACGCGACGCGTAACTCATAGAGAAGCTGTTTTTGCGACGGTAATTCATAGCATATTTGACACGTGGCACTATGATGTCCTATGGACCTACGTGTTGACTAGATTACTATGATACGCAGGCAATTTTGTGCGCTGGATACCATACATCACACTGCATACAACAAACTGGCAAGCATGCTGCCAGATGCACTTCATTGCACTGTCCCAAGTACGCTCTGAAGTACACTCCTGATTGCACTCGATTTCACACTCCCAGCCTGCTTAACTGTACGCTCCTAATTGCACTTGATGACCCACTCCCAGCGGGCTTGACTTAAACTGTCAAGTAAGCTCTCAAGACGCTCTGAAGCACACTCTCGGGCATGCTCTGCAGGACATTCTCAATTGCACTCGATGGCACAGTTCCAGCCAGTTTGCCTATATGCTCCCAAGTAAGCTCTCAAGACGCTCTCAAGCACACTCCCGGGAATGCTCTCAAGGACGGTCCCAATTTGACTCGATGACACTCCCAGCCTGCTTGACTATACGCTCCCACGTAAGCTCTCAAGACGCTCTGAAGCACACTCCCGGGCATGCTGTCAAGGACGCCCCCAATTGCACTCGATGGCGCATTCCTAGCCTGCTTGACTGTGTGCTCCCAAGGAAGCACTCAAGACGCTCTCAAGCACACTCCCGAGCATGCTCCCAAGTACACTCTCAAGAGGCAAGGCACTCCCAATCTCACTTGATTATATACTCCCATGTATGCTCCTGGGTGCTCGGTCCAGAAACTTGCTGAGCTGCAGGGGCCAGGCACTGGTAAGCGGGTGGCGGGTGGCGGGTGGCCCAAATCATGACGTCGGTTGATATCATAGTCTGAACCTTATTTTTAGCACGGCCACCATGACAAGATCTCACGATGCCTCACGGTCATGGTGTTGACAATTGCAGCCTGTGATACTGCAGGAAAGGTAGACAATTGGATCTCGGGGAGAGCAGACCTCCGACTCAGATTTCTCGATGGAATCTGCTGCCAGCTTCCAACCGATTGTGGGCGTATGTGTGCACACTTGGTCCGGGGCTGATGGTGATGGTGGCGATGGTGATGATGGCGATGGTGATGGTGTCGCTGATGGTAATTATAGTACCAGAAGCATGTAGACAAGTAGGTTTGCTACGTCAACATTAGCATCAAAGCTTTCACAGACTTAGAGCCTTCTACTAGCCAAAGCTTCCACAGACCTAGAGCCTTCTAATAGCCAAAGCTAGCACAAACTCAGAGTATTCCATCGGGCAAAAGCTTCCGGTTGAAAACTCTACTTCTCCCGAATATGCTCCTACATGCTCGATCCAGAGACTTGTTGAGTTGCATACGCCAGGCACTGAGAGGCGTGAGGCATGTGGTGTGTGACATGTCACAGGTGGCGGGTAGTGGGTGGCGGGCGGCCGAACTCATGACATCGGTCGAGATCATAGTCTGAATCTTATCTTTAGCCCAGCCACCCCAACGAAATCTCACGATGCCACACGACCATGGTGTTGACAATTGCAGCCTTAGATTCAGTAGGAATGGTAGAGAATTAGATCTTGGGGAGAGCAGATCTCCGACTCAGATTGTGCAGCGGAATCTGCGGCTTGCTTCCCACGGGTTGTGGGCCTATGTTTGCGCATTTGGGCCGGGGCTGCTGGTGATGATGGTGATGGTGATGATGGTGATGGTGATGATGGCGATGGTGATGATGGAGATAACAATGATGGTGATGGTGATGGTGTCGGTACCAGTGATCATAGTACCAGAAGCACTTAGACAAGTAGGTTGGCACGTCAATGTTAGAATCAAAGCTTCTACAGACTTAGAGGCTTCTACTAGCCAAAGCTTCCACAGACTCAGAGTTTGCCATCGGCCAAAAGCTTCCCGTGGATAACTCTACTCCTCCCGAAGCGCGGATCTCTCAAACACGGCTCCCTCAAGCAGGCTCTCTCAAGCAGGCTCTCAAGCAGGCTCTCTCAAGCAGGCTCTCAAGCAGGCTCTCAAGCAGGCTCTAGAGCAGGCCTTCAATTGCCAGCGGGCTCTCCTGCGATAGTGCGTACAGTACCGGTAGAAGAGCGAAGACTGAAGGCAGTAATGACAGGTATAGGTCTATCTCTGGCCGGCAGCAGTATATAGTTCTATAGGCCCACGCGGACATTTCTATGAATCGACTATAGATGACTATAGGCTGCGCGTCGCGCAGGGGTAGTGTTTGCAACGGTTCTGGAACTTCACTTCGGGTCCGGGTCCGGGTCTAAACCGAACCATTACCAAATTGGCGGTCCGGGTCGTCAATAAACCCAAACTGCCCACTCGGGTACGGTTCCATGGTAAAGTCCCAACCCGGCTCAATTGGGCTGGTTGTCAGCGGGTCGCACAGCGGGTCCATCTATAGATTCATATAAGGCTTTTGTATTTGCAATGTGTTAATAGTATCTTATCAAAATCAAGTTTTAAGCAACCATTAATGAGCTTTTGCTTGTTGAGCAGTTTGCAATATCGATTAATTTGCTATCTGTATTTCATCTTCAATATACGGTATTTTTGCCTATCAAGGCAGTCAATAATACAGTTATGCAGGCGAAACTCCGTGCGATGCCTTGATTACGCAATATGCAAGTTCTAAACCTCTTGACGCTCCATTGACGCTCATTTTCAGGATGCTGCAGGGATTATTTCGCTGTCGTTTTTGCCAGTAAAGGCTGCCACCATCGCATAAATGGAAGGCTGCAACCAGTTGGAACATAACTTACTCAAGATGCAAAGATAAAAATTGTTTATGCTCCATTGACACTCATGCTAAGATTGGGGAGGTGGCCGTGTTGCTATCTCTTTTGTCAATAGAAGGTGCCAATACATCCATTATGCATAACATCGACCAAGTCACGGGTGAATTACTCTACTTAGAAGACCACAAATCATTGACGCTCCATTGACTCTTATGCTAAAAATGGGGCGGTGACCGTGTTTCTATCTCCTTTGCCAATAAATGCTGCCAATACGTCTGTTATGCACAACAATGACGAAGTCACTGGTGGATTACTGTACTTACAAGACCACAAATTGTTGATGCTCAGTTGACGCTCATGCTAAGAATGGGGCGGCGATCGTGTTTCTATCTCTTTTGCCAATACAAGTTGCCAATACTTCTGTTATGCATAACAACGACCAAGTCACTGGTGAATTAACGTACTTACAAGACCACACATTGTTGACGCTCCTTTGATGCTCATTGTAATGTATTGTCCATTCATCAGCTGCTGCCATCTATAATTGTTTGCATCCTGATATGCCTATACCGATTGGCTTTCGGCTTGATTGCAATTGAACCCTGTGGCCGAGCCGAGTGGCGTCATTATCTTGCACTGTTCACTCTCACATCACTAAAAATGATGTATTATGTCAAAAGATTCATTGCACCTGCTATACATCTATCTATAAACAGATATTCACAAGCTACTTACCATTCGCCAATAATATATCTCTAAGTGAAACTCTAGGTCAAGATACATAAAGCTGGTGAACCATTGACGCATTCTGTCCTACTATTTCTTCCCTCCTTTATTTCTCCGCATTTCAGCTGCATTGACCGTCATTAAAAGCTTTTCAGCCTGTCTCTTTGGCGTCCGTGTCGGCCGAACCAATCCGGGCACTTTTGGCGCGGAGTGCACATCCTGCTCCTCTGCGCATTCCGGATACTCAATGGAATTGTTGTCCTCTATATCGGAGTGATTGTCCGCAGCGCAATCCTCTTCCCTGTTATTTGGATTATTCCAGGTGCAATCCCAGTTTAGCTAATCTTCAGTATCCGAAATGCTTTCGGGTGCGCAATCCTCGTCCTGTTAGACTGGATGACGATTGATTCTCCGAATACGGCAGACATTCAAGTTTTGAGTTCGTCCTCCAGGGAGGTCCTTTGCCTACAAAGCTGGTGGCAAAGGTGATCTTTCTGACAATTTAAATGCAGCCGCACCATCATGTTGGAAGAGTGACCAGGATGCTTTGTCAATCTCTTCCGTGTCCGAAATGTATCCTACAGCGGTCATCGGCATGTTTTGAGCGTGAGATTCCTTCTGTGCACCGTGAAAAATGACCTTACGCGACGCGTAACTCATAGAGAATCTGTTTCTGGGCCGGTAATCCATAGCATATTTGACGCGTGGCACTATGACGTCCTATGAACCTACGAGTTGAACAGATTACTATGATACGCATGCGATGATGGGCGCTTGATACTATACATCATGCTGCATTCATTATAACTGCCAAATACACTTCATTGCACGCTCCCAAGCACGCTCTGAAGTACACTCCTGATTGCACTTGATTGTCCACTCCCAGCCTGCTTGAGTTACGCTCCGAAGTACACCTCCGAGCATGTTCTCAAATACACTCCCGGGCATGCTCTCAAGCACGCTCCCAATTGCACTCGATGGCACACTCCCAGCCTGCTTGACTGTACGCTCCCAACTAAGCTCTCAAAACGCTCTCAATTGTACTCGATGGCACACTCCCAGCCTGCTTGACTGTGTTCCCAAGTACGCTCTCAAGACCCTCCCAATCGCACTCGATGGCACACTTCCAGCCTGCTTGACTGTATGCTCACAAGTAAGCTCTGAAAACGCTCTCAAGCACACTCCCGAGCACGCTTTCAAGTACACTCCCAATTGCACTCGATGACACTCCCAGCCTATTTGGCTCTACGCTCCCAAATACACTCTCAAGAGGCAAGACACTCCCAATCTCACTTGACTATATGCTCCCATGTATGCTCCTGTGTGCTCGATCCAGAGACTTGCTAAGTTGCAGGCCCCAGGAACCGGGAGGCGTGAGGCTGGTGGCGGGTGGCCGGTGGTGGGTGACTGGCGGCGTATGGTGGCCGAAATCATTACGTTGGTCGATATCATAGTCTGAACCTTATCTTTAGCATGGCCACCGCGACCAGATCTCACGATGCCTCACGGTCATGGTGTTGACAATTGCAGCCTGAGATTTGGCAGGAAAGGTGGACAATTCGATCTTGGGGTGAGCAGATCTCCGACTCAGATTTTCCAGCGGAATCTTGAACCTGCTTCCCATCAATTTTGGGCGTATGTGTGCGCATTAGGTCTGGGGCTGATGGAGATCATGGCGATGGCGATGGCGATGGCGATGGCGATGGCGATGGCGATGGTGTTGGTGATAGTTATAGTGATCATAGTATCAGAAGTACTTAGACAAGTAGGTTGACTACATCAATGTCAGCATCAAGGCTTCTACAGACTTAGAGCCTTCTACTAGCCAAAGCTTCCACAGACCTAGAGCCTTCTATTAGCCAAAGCTTCCACAAACTCAGAGTTTTCCAACAGCCAAATGCTTCCGGTGGAAAACTCTACTCCTACCAAATATGCTCCTGCATGCTCGATCCACTTGCTGAGTTGTAGGCGGCAGGAACCGGGACGCAGGTGGCGTGAGGCGGGTGGCGGGTGGCGGGTGGCGGGTGGCAGGTGGCGGGTGGCAGGTGGCGGCGGCCGAAATCATGACATTGATCTATATCATAGTCTGAATCTTATCTTTAGCGCGCCCACCGAGACGAAATCTTGCGATGCCTCACGACCATGGTGTTGACAATTGCAGCCTTAGATTCTGTAGGAATGGTAGACAATTGGATCTTGGGGAGAGCTGATCTCCGACTCAGATTTTCCAGCGGAATCTGCTGCTTGCTTCCCACAGATTGTGGGTGTATGTGTGCGCATTTGGGCCGGGGATGATGGTGATGATGGTGATGGTGATGATGGTGATGGTGATGACGGCGATGTTGATGGTATCGGTGATGGTGATCATAGTACCAGAAGCACTTAAACAAGCAGGTTGGCTACGTCAGCGTTAGCATCATAGCTTCCACAGACTTAGAGGCTTCTAGTAGCCAAAGCTTCCACAGACTTAGAGCTTTCTAGTAGCCAAAGCTTCCACAGACTTAGAGCCTTCTGTTAGCCAAAGCTTCCACAGACTTAGAGCCTTCTAGTAGCCAAAGTTTCCACAGACCTAGAGCCTTCTATTAGGCAAAGCTTCCACAAACTCAGGGTTTTCCATCGGCCAAAAGCTTCCCATGGCAAACTCTACTCCTCGCGAAGCGTGACTCTCTATAGCAGGCTTCCAAGCCGGCTATGAAGCAAGACGTCGAAGTAGGCTCTTAAGCAGGCTTCCAAGCAGGCTACCAAGCAACGCTTCGAAATAAGCTCCCAAGCAGACTCTGAAGCCTCAGCGCGCTCTGCAGCGGACTCAGTACCGGTATAGCAGCCAGGCAGTGACGACAGGTATAGGTCGATTTCCGGCCGGCAGCGTATATAGTTCCATAGGCCCACGCGCATATCTCTATGAATCTACTATAGAGCACTATAGACTGCGCGTCGCGCAGGGGTCCACGGGAAGCTTTGTATGAGCTGCGGGTGTGCGCGTGTGCGCGTAGCGTAGTCAATAGTCGATTTGCTCTTTTGCCGATGTGTAGCACATAGGTTTTCGCTGCCCTGCCACATCTCCAAAAAGTTGTGAACCTTGGCAATTCTGTGCAATTTCCTTTCCTCCGCCTCATTCTTCATTTCCGAGTCGTTTTCTGTGTTCATCGTATTCAATTCAGGGTCAGTGCCTGCCAAAATCCAGTTATTGGCTCCAGCAAACTGCCTTACAACAACTGTTTCACGAAGGGTCTCGCCTGTGGTTTTTGACTGCCTCCAGCCGATAACATCTTGACCAAGGGAAAAACTGGCCTCAACTCCGACACCATGTGGTATGATTGAGAATATGTCGCGGGCCACATGAGAGTGATCGGCGTAATTTGAGTTCGTTTCCTCCTGTTGTCCCCACCAGTCGGTTATGTCCAGTATCCAAAATGTACTACAAATCTCCATTGGGTCGGAGTGGTAATCATTCAGATTTGGATTTATTTGCCCCCAGGTCTTTGGTGCTGCAGGAGGCGAATTCATTAAGAGCCTGGCAGCGGTCAATAAGCGGGCTGCGCGATCACTTCTTCTAGGTGTCGTCTCAGCCACATTGTTAGGCGTTAAGCATTCCTCATCATCGCTGGACAAATCATATGGATCAAAGGATGATTGATAAGACCCTGAAGCAGTTGCAGAGGGGATGAGATTGCTGGTCGGTACTGTTGCGAGTTTATTGACCGGCACACCTCAATGTTTGGCGCAGTATTCATTCTCCACCTACTTTAGAAAGGACTCTTGGTATTGTGTAGTGTAGGATGTCTTGTCCTCAGGATTAATATCCATTCCTTTGTCCCACTCTCTAAAGGATGGCAACTTCCTGAACGGATCAACGATATCCGCGGCAATCAGATGCATGCGCGTTGTTGGACAAACTTCGGCGAAGTATTTGGAGAGCTTCTGTTGAGCTAACTTCACAACGAAGAACAAGTCATCCTTCCATGGAGTCTTCCTCTTGGCCAAAGTTCGCATCACGCCGTCCATGTGATCGAACATCTCATTGTACACAGTAATAACATGATGTAATGTAACTCTGTACCTCTTCAACACCCAAACGGTCCAATATCGAAATGGTCTCAATATTTCCAGGTCATACTTGACAATCGTCTATCCATCCTGAGTTGTGAATAGTGGCCGATATCGAGCGTATTTTGGGTCTCTGACGCCACTGGCGGGTGAATTCCCGTAAGTGGTAGGTGGGCTTGAGCAACTCCAGCGTACAGTTCCAAACTATCTTCAGATCCATAATCGGAAGTACTGCAATGCAGACTTTGTCTTTCTGACAGTCAATACACACGTTTCGGCAACAAGGTGTTAGCGTGATTAATACACCAATCATTCTCTACTTTATGAAGATCAGCTTCAGCACTTTCAACATATCCTGAAATAGGTACTTTCTCAATTATCATTGCTAAAGCTGGTCACATTGCCGACATTTTATTGATTCTAGCATTGCCCTCTGGTCGAAGTCTTTGACTCTTTCCAATGTCTATGCTGTCATCCTCGCCAACTTGCTGATCACGCTGATGGGCTTCCCAAGACTTGGTGCGGCCTTTCACAACGAGACTGCTCATGAATGCACCTAATGCCAGCTGTATGTCATGCGCCATGCACGGTGTATGGTTCCCCAATGCAGACCACTCGATTCGAGAAGCTTCAAGTGTTCATTCCAGCTCGAGTGTCATCGAGTAGTTTGAGGAAGCATTATTAGTTGTAATAACAAACAAACGGCCGTCGGAAAGCTCAAAATGATCAAGCACGGCCTTCAAATGTACGGCTAGCCATTCTCTAGTATGTTGGCCTTTAACCTATCATCTGTAATTAGCTTTCGAAACGGGAACCGGACAGGCGATTAACCTCATCGAAAGCGAGTTGAACCTCTTGTGATGCCCAATTTCGATCCATATATTATGCAATGACTGATGTTATTGCTAGTTTGTTCGTTGATGTCTATCTGTCCAAAGCTAAACTAACTTTATTACATAGTGGCAATTGCTTCCTAATTGCATCAGCAGTCAGTGCAGATTCCCTCCGGCAAACGGTACTGATGGTCGTAGCGGAGTGAAGAACTAGTACATTGCGTAATGCCTCATATGACCGTCGTAGCTCAAGATTTGACATAGCGTTCCATGAAATATGTGCCGAAACGAATCCTAATGTGAAGCAGCAATTCCACATGTCTTGGTGAAATTCGGAAGATTCAAAGTCCTTATCTGCCAGTGTGGAACGTTTTGTCTGTCATTTCGGTTACTATGGATTAAACTGGATATCAAATATGGTTTTCCTCTGCAAACTTACTATTGTAATTCCATGACTTCCTTGCCTATGCAGGATGGCCAAAGCTGTTTCATCCACCGTCGAACTAGTCAATTCAGTGAACTCTGACTATGTTAATTCTTTTAACTTTGCGATGTGAGCTTTTGCCAGTAAGTGTTTCCCCATTGAGCTGGTCCCATGTTCTGATGGATGGCGAAGAACTTGATGACAAACGATACATATGATGCCAGGGCTGCCGGTCATCTCTATTCCACAGTGCAAATAGAACCGCCACGAAGTCGGAAGTCTCCAATTCATCTAAGCGATACGCCGCTTCGAGCCTACATTCTTTGATGCCCACCAAGCGTAGAAGATGATTTGTAAAGTAAGGTCACTCAAATCACGAATAAAGATACATTCATTTTTGGAAGAGATCATAATATCTAGCAATGAGGTGTTCGTAGATTGTGTATCCGACATGGCGATAGAAATTCAAAAGCTGGGTAATTGGACTCGAAACACTGCTGAAAATAATGATTCAGTAAACCAGATTGCGGGTTCTCAAATATTGGCTCTACAGCTACAAGGAAAATAATCAGATCAGTCAGACATTGCATACATATGTGTTATGTTGAATACAAGGACAGATTGCATCAACTGACCGCGTAAACCTCCATTTGGGAACAGTCTAATGCAGTGTATTGCTGTGTAGCGTTCAGAGCCTTGACGCACCGTCAGCGCACAATCGTAGGAGGCAGACGCGATATTGACCGTTGCATCTTTGCCAATCAAGGCTGCCGATAGGTTCATTGTGATTTATCTGTGTTTTTTTTGGGTTATATTATCCAAGATGCCAGCGCTACAAACGTTGACGCTCTGTTGACGCTAATTTTGGGACATGTTTACGATCTTGTTGGATTCATATTTGCCTAGAAAGGCGGCCGGTAGTACGATTATATATCATTGAAGATGCAAGCCACATGATTTTCCAAGATTGGTGGCCTCAACTCGTTAACGCTCCGTTGACACTCAATTTTATGGAGTATTTACGATGTTGTCAATTGTGTTGTTTCCTACAAAGACGGCTGATAGTTCGATTAAGTGTTGATATCGCCACAGTTCCCTCAAATAGTCTGACATGCATGGCCAAAAGTCGTTGACGCGCCGTTGACGCTGATTTTTAGGACATAGTAGCGAGATAGTAGCAACCTTTTCTCCTTAGAAAGGCAGCCGATAATGTAATTATGGCTTCATACTGCCGCACAGCCCTAGGATTTTCCATGATACAAGGCCAAAAGTCGTTGATGCCCTGTTGACGCTCATTTTTAGGACATGGTAGCGATGTTGTTCGAAGAGTTTTGGCCTAGAAAGGCGGCCGATAGTGTGATTATGGTGTAACGTCGCCGCGCACCCCATGCATTTTCCACGATGCAAGAAGTAAAGATGTTGACGCGCTGTTGACACTGATTTTTAGGATATAGTAGAAATCTTGCCGTCACCATTGTTCAATAGAAAGGCGGCCTATTGATTGATTATCGCTCACTGTTACTGCACAGCCTACTGGATGTTTCATGATGTAATGCCAAAAATTGTTGACCCTCCGTTGACGCTCACATTCATCACATCGAAACAGCCTAAGTACACTCAATAATTGTATCCAACAAATCAAATAAACAGTTATGACATCCATTATTGCGTTTCTATCTAATATTGTTTGCATTCAGGAGGTTTGTTGCATCGCAATTTGTGATCAACTGCTATCTATGCTATCTGATTGAGAAATGACATGGCCCTATCACATTCCTTCGCTTTCGGCCGGCAATCGCTGGCATGTGAATCATTTCACTAGTTTTTGGCAATTATAGCTCGACTTTCTCACGATTCCTTATCCAGCTCCTTCTTCTCGATTTCCATGACGTACCACAAACAATGTCAAATATCTCAACCATGTGCACCAGGTCTGTGCTGAGAGTTGTGCAGTTGGATACATGGATGAATATGGCATGACAGCTGTCGTAGTGATCGTTTCGTCATGCGCACTGACTGCTCTTCCTATGTCACGTATGACATCACTCACTTAAATTGTGTTAGCACATTTCATCACTAATATTGCTTTTGCAGTGTCATTTAACAGTTACTTGCAAAATAAAATCAAATGTGTTGACCGTCTTACAACCTGAGTTGGATTATAGAACTTTCACATCGTTCGTTCGGCCCTTGCACATGCATAGACGAATTATTATGTCTCTCAATTTGGTCACTGATATCGAGCCAAAACTGGCACGTAGCAAAATTGCTAAACAACTTGCTTTTCCCTGTGATCAGACTTCAACATGTACAGTGTGCACCACCATTCTTCCGCAGACTCTGGAGCCGACACCATCTCTTCATCGGAATCCGATATCTCCATGGTACTTAGCTGTAGGCTATTTGCAGGGGTAAAAGCTTACTGGTTCAACTGGCTTCGCATTCAGCAACGGTGACAAACCAGGCTCTGCAGCTGGCTGACCACTAGGTATGCTTCATATAGACTGTGCCTTCACCGAACCTAGCCTGATATGACTACATGCTGGTCGAGAAGTCCCTTGCAGCCTTTGCGATATTCCGGGGACAATGTCAAGACTCTCCATCTGCTCTCCAAATGTTGTGGCTGGAGGTGCCGGAGCGTCATCCTTTGTTTGCGGCTGGACGACGGCCGGAACCCTCAATTCGGTGGTGCCGTACTTCTTATCTCGTTCACTGAAGTAGTCGGCTGCATCTTCCCGTTCCGGTTGAATCAATTCGTCGAGCGTCATCTCCTTCTGCCGAAATCTCTCCACGCGCTGCTGGACCTATTTGGTAATTGTGCCCATCACCCAGCCAGGTTCATCATCTTCGCTCAAATTGGCCCGCTCAGTCTTTTCATCATCTTCCTCTTCCCCATCCTCCCCATCGTCGGAACTTACAAGATCACTCAGACAGTCTCCGATAGCAACCAGTATCTCAACAAACGTCTTTTCGGGCTCTCTGGACGTCAATCCTGCCATTTCAGCATGCCTCATATCATCCTGCTCTTGATGAACCGCGCCCTCTGCGTCTTCAACTCGCTTTCTTGCACCAGCGGTCTCTCTCTCCACATAATCCTCAATCCATTTCTCTATCTCTTCATTGCTTCAGAAGTGCGTTTCTCGTCCCTTCTCCGCTGCAGGCATATTTTTGGATCTCATGCTGCTCAATGCCCCAAGGGCACTGAGTCTCTCTGGCTTCATGCCTCTCTTGCCAGCATTCACTTGATGATGTCGTTGGGTTGACCGCTGTTTTGATTTGTCGTCTCCTCCAGCCGTAAGTGGCGAAAAGTAGTTTTTTAGAGTATTGACCATTGTACTTTTCGTGGACTTTGTTGTTGGGCAACATGTTGGATGTTACAAGTTATGGACAATATGGAGGTAAGCTGCGTCTGTTATGTCAAGGTTAGTACATTTACTCATCTCGAACAAAGCAAAATCGCTCTCTTGAATCTCAATAAATCCGGAGTAATGACACTAACCATACAACATGACATGATTGTTAGCGCCAGTTTCATGTATTATCCCGTGGATTATGTAAGACACACATCAGCAGACATTGTTTCGCTCAAACTACATCCTAATAATGTCCGGCAATTGGGCGATTTCGGCGGTCATACACCGCAATTGATCTCTGTTATCAAACACACAACATCAGACCGCCTGTTTGCACATTGCGGGGCAGTTGGTAACCGCTGCAACGTGCATCCATACTGAGTAGGATTCATCTTAATCATAATGATCATGTTGGCTGCTATATATTCCCTTCTGACATGAAGCTAACTATAAAGTACTCAGGGCTTCCCACTTCCTCTCGTAATCTTCTTCCTCTCCTATTCCGTATCAGCTCATCATGGATACACAAACACCTGCGGCAGGTGAGAGCAGATCGCATACCGGCCGATTGGGGGGCGCTAGATCAAATATGGCAATTCTGGGCACACAACAAGAGCGCAGACACAAGTTAGTTCACCGCGATGCTGCCAATGTAGCTACCAAATATATGACCCAGGATGAACATTTAAAGATCGTTTGTAAGACTGGCAGCAGCAAAAACGAGAAGCAGCATGCACTTGGATGTGAGTATTTCCTGATCGTGGCAAACGGCGGTGAATTAACTGTATAACATACATGGGGTGTCCGTAAAGAGGTATGTAAGAAATTCATCGCTGCCCGTAACGGAAAACCTCCATAGTCGAAAAAGGCATTTGTCTGCACAGTCGCGAAATCGAACATCGGGATGTTGTGAGCTCTGCGATTTTCGCTGATGAATGTCCTGATAAGCGTCCCCATGAAGGGACGATACAGGCTTGAATGGCCTCAGAGGAGGCTACGGAAGTGTATATGGTAGAGGTAACAGCTGAATTTCATTGTTAGAAGCATCGACTAATGTCTTGTAGGTTTTCAACATGTCTGCACCTATGGCAAAGCAAGTAGGTCGGGTACAGCTGGAACAGTCCCACATGCACCTGGCGTTGAATATGGCCAAAATGGCCGAAGAAGGCTTGTCACGCAACGCGATAGAGAAAATGAAATAGCTCATTAAGAAACCACCTGCCGAGGTCCGAGAAGAGAACAAGCGGGGTGCTGAGTTTCTTGGGCATAAAAAGGTGAAGGTTGCGATACAACGGCACCCGGCAATGCTTCGTCATAACCAAATGTCCGGCTGCCTTCCTTTCCCAAATGGCACCGGAAAGAATCTGCAGACAAGCAGGCGACGCAAAGAAACAGGTGAACCTCCCCCCGCCCGACGCAGCGTGCGGACTCAAGGACCGACTCCACATCTGCCCGGCATGCCACCCGCCTCAACCGGAAACAACTCCGGACATCAACCCTCTGACATCGTCAATTTGCCAGCCCGATATATGTATGCGCATACAGCTCTTCCCTGTTGGGAATATTTTGCACATGATGACGATACCGAGCACGATACTGATTTTGATCCAGATATGCTGACTGATGATGGTTAGTACACTATCTGTTGTGTGGTGAGGCGTCAAATATTCATTTTGAAGACAAAAGCAGCGGATTGAGCAATGGTACTACTGATGACGAGCATTGACCGAAAGACATGGGATTTTGGAGATTATTATTATATATAACTATGTATTATTAAAGAATAACATAGTGATCAAGAAGAAAGTATATGAAAACACGAGAAAAGCAGCCAAAACAAAGTGAATGATGGACTGTGCCAAAATGAATGATTGCAGATTTTGGATACAGCCATGGTAAAATGAGCGTCAACGGAGTGTTATTGATTTTTGGTCATGCATCCTGGGAAATAACACCTCTGATAGGTTGTAGTTAGTCACAAAGCAATTCTTGGCTGCCTTTATTTGCACAACAGATACCAATACCCTCCCTGCACCATCATGAAAATGAGCATCTATGGAGTGTCAACGATTTTTGATCACGCGTCCTGGGAAATGACACCTCTGATAGGGTGTATTCAGTCAGAGACAAATTTTTGGCTGCCTTTATAGGTAACATAGATTGCAATACTATCCATGCCGCATCATGAAAATGAGTCTCAACGGAGCGTCAACGATTGTTAGTCATGTATCATGGGTCATCTGGGAGGCGACAGGTTGCACATTGTCATAAACTGATTATTGACTGCCTTTATAGGCAAAAGTGAAAGTGAAACGGTTCCTACCCCATCTTCAATATGAGCGTCAACGGAGTGTCAACGATTGTTGGCCTTCCAGCATGGTTAATCACAGGGCGATGTGGCGGTCATTGACTATATACATCGTTCTGACTGTTATTATACTCTAAAAGGCTCAAGAAAACTTAGTGGTAGCTGTGTAAATGAAATAAGTTGTTACTGTCCGGGAGGATGTGGCTAGAATATCCCGTACATATATGCCCATAATGGCTGTCATATCCTTCTTTATGGATATTTGTGATCACGCACCACTCATCTTACGGAAGATGCAAGACCATATATCCTTGACGCTCCGTTGCCGCTCACTTTCAGGATGTAGTTGGGCGACTGAGTATTGTTGTTTTGCACAGCAAGGCGGCTAATACGTCGAAAACGAACCGTTCCATACCAGGGTCAATATTTTAGGATTAACCGTCGCATATCTGAATGCGACACTAAATGCGAAACCCGAAACACAGAACCGGAGATTGGAGTCGACTGGTGAGGACAAACCCAGCGACACTCGGTTGTGGATGTGTACCGCTCCGTGTTTTGCCCACCAAGAGACTGCGGGCCGGGTTTATTGATGGTTCTGGAACCGAACCGAATCGTTTTTGCTGTCCAAAACCGGACCGCTGGCGGGTTACCCGGACCCGTTGCTAACACTATGCAGGGGTCCACGGGAAGCTTGCTATGAGCTGCGCATGTGCACGTAGCGCAGCGTATAGTTTATTTGCACTTTTGCCGAAGTTGCTTGTTGAGCTGTTTGCAATATAGATTAATTAGATATCTGTGTTTGACGTTCGACAAATGCTATGTTTTGCCTAGCACGGAGGTCAGTAATCCAGTTCTGCACCGGAAGATACCCCGATGCCTTGATTTCGAAATATACAAGTCCTAAGACAGTTGACGCTCATTTGATGCTGATTTTCAGGATGGCGCAGCGAGCTTGTCGCTGTTGTTTTTGCCACTGAAGGCTGCCAATATCTCAAAAATGCAGGTCTGCAACCAGTCAGAACATAACTGACCCAAGCTGCAATGCTAAAAATCATTGACGCTCCATTGACGCTCATGATGAGACTGGGGCGGTGACCGTGTTGCTATCTGTTTTGCTAATAGAAGTTGCCAATACCTCTGTTATGCATAAGAACGACCAAGCCACTGGTGAATGAGCGTACATACAAGACCACCCATCATTGACGATGTGTTGACACACATTGGAATGTATTGTCCATTCAACATCCACTGCCGTCGATAATTGTGTTCATCCTGATTTGACAATATTGGTTGTCTTTCAGCATCATTCAGAGTTGGCCCTGTGGCAAATCAGAGTGATATAATCATCCGGCACTGTGCACTCTCACATGAGTACAAATGATGTATCATGCGAAGTGATTGATTGCCCCTGCTATACATCTATTTATCAACCGATATTCACAAGCTGCTTGGTACCATTCGCTCATAATATATCTTTAACCGAAACTCTCAGCCAAGCTACATCTAGCTGGTGAACCATTGACACATTCTGTCCTACTTGTTCTCACCTCCTTTTTTTATCCGCATTTTCACTGCACTGAACGTCACAAACTGCTTTTCATCCTCTCTCTTTGACTTGCGTGTTGGCTAAACCAATCTGGGCACATTTGGCGCGGAATTGACATCCTGCTGCTCTGGGCATTCCGGATCCTCGTTAACATTGTTTTGCTTTATAACAGAGTCATCATCCTTTGCGCAATCCTCTTCACTGTCAATTGGATTATCCAAGTCATCATTCCAGTTTGGCCAATCATTAGTGTCCGAAATGCTTTCAGGTGCGCTATCCTCATCGGTTGACACTGGATGACCATTGATGCCCCAGATTCTGCGGACATTTAAGATTTGTGTTTGTCCTCCAGGGAGGTCCTTTGTAGACAAAGCTGCTGGCAAAGGTGAACTTTTTGGCAATTTAAATGCAGCTGCACAATCATGTTGAAAGGGTGACCAGGATGCTTTGACAATCTCTTCGTTGTCCGAATTATATCCTACTGCAGTCATCTGCCTGGTTTGAGTGCCATATTTCTTCTGGGTAGCAGGCAGGTTTTGGCTGCCCTGCTATGTCTCCAACAAGTCGTGAACGTTGGCCAGTCTGTGCAATTTTCATTCCTCCGCCTCTTTCTTCATTTCCGAGTTGTTTTCAGTCTATGTGGTATTGAACTCAGGGTCAGTACCTGCCAAAATCCCGTTATTGGCTTCAGCAAACTGCCTTACAACTACTTCTTCGCGAACTGTCTTGCCTGTGGTTTTTAACTGCCTCCAACTAATCACATCTTGGCCAAAAGAGAAAGTGGACTCCACTTCGACACCATGTGGTATAATACAGAATAAGTCGTGCTCTCCATTGGAGACATCGGCATACTTTATATGCGTTTGTTCCTGTTGGCACCACAAATCAGATATGTCCGGTATCCAAAATGTACTACAAATCTCCATTGGCTCGAAGTGGTAATCATTCATGTTTGGATTAATGTGTCCCCTGTTCTATGGTGTTTCAAGCGGCGAATTCAAATAGAGCCTGGGGGCGGTCAATATGCTGGCTGCGTGATCACTTCTTCTGGGTTTCGTCTCAGCGACATTGGTAGGAGTTAAGTATTCCTCATCATCGCTGGAGAAATCATATGGATCAAGGCGTGATTGATAGGACCCTAAAGCCGCAGGAGAGGAGAGGAGATTACTGCTTGGTACAGTTTGGAGTTTATTGACTGCCATACATCAATGTTGATCACTGTATTCATTCTTCACATACTTCAGAAAGCCCTCATGGTATTCTGTAGTGTAGGATATCTCGTCCTGTGGAGTAATATCCATTCCCTTGCTCCACGTTTTACATGATTGCAACTTCGGGAAAGAATCGATGATTTGTTTAGAAATGAGAAGCATGCCCGTGGATGGAGTTACTTCAGGGTAGTATTTGGAAAGATTCTATCAAGCTAACTTCACATCGAAGAACAAGTCTTCTTCCCATGGAGTCTTCTTCTTTGGCAATGCTCGCATCACGCCATCCATGTGATCGAACATGTAATTGTACACGGTGATGATGTGATGCAATGTGACGGTATTCCAGTTCAATATCCACAAGGTCCAATATCAGAATCACCTAGATACTACCATGTCATACTTGACAATTGTCCATTCATTCTGAGTTGTGAATAGGGGCCAGGATTTACTATATTTTGGGTTTTGAAGCCACGCACGTGTAAATTCCCGTAATCGTTAGGCGTGATCGAGCCACTCCATTGTGGAGTTCCAACTTGTCTTCACATCCCTCATAGGAAGTACTGCAATGCCGACTTTGGGATTTGAACAGTTAAAGAACTTGTTTCGGCGACCAGGTGTTAGCGTAATAAATACAGCTAGCATTGTCTGCTAGATGAAGGTCAGTTACAGGACATTCAAAATACTATGAAATACGTAGTTTCTCAATTATCATTGCCAAACCTGGTCTCATGGCTGACACCTTATTGATTCTAGCATTGGCCCCTTTTCGAATTCTCTGACTCTTCCCAATGTCCATGCTTCTATTCTCTCCAAATTGCTGATCATGCTCATGGGTTTCCCGAAACTTGGTGTGGCATTTCACACCGAGACTGCATATGAAGACACCTGAAGCCAGCTGTATGACCTCGTCCATGCACGGTATGTGGTTCCTCAATGGCAGCCACTCAATTGAAGAGGCCTCAAGTGTTGATTGCAGCTCGCATGTCATAGACTAGTTTGAGGAAGCATTATTAGTAGTAATACCAAGCAAACAGCCATCAGTAAGCTGAAAACGATCAAGCACGTCCTTTCAATGTACACCTAGCCTTACTCCAGTATGTTGGCCGTTGACATATTATCCTTAATTAGCTTTTGAAAGGGGAACAGAATAGGCGATCACCTTCATCGAAAGCTGATTGAACTTCACTCAATGCCGAATTGCGATCCATATAGTATGCAATAACTGACGTTATGGCCAATTTATTTGTTGTTGTCCATCTGTCACAAGCTAAACTAACATTATTTCGTAACGGCAATTGCTTGTTAATTGCATCCACAGTCAGTGCATATTCCATCCAGCAAATATAACTCAGGGATATCACGGACATTAGAACTAGGTCGTGACATAATGCCTTATATGACCATCGTAGCACAAGATTTGATATAATGTTCCAAGGACTCTGTGCTGAAACACATCCTCACAGGAGGTAGCGAATCCATGTTTCTTGTTAAAATTCGGATGATTCAAAGTCATTTGGTGCCAGTTTCGAACATTTTGTCTGTCATTTCGATCAATATGGATTTAACTGGATATCAAATCTGAGTTTCCTCTGCAAACTTGCTATTGTGATTCCTCGACTTGGTTCCATCCTCAGAATGGCCAGAGCTGTTTCATCCAAATTCACACTACTCAATTCAGTGTCCTCTGACTGTGTCAATTCGTTTCACATTGCGATGTGAGCTTTTGCCAGCGAGTAATTCCCCATTGAGCTCGTCCCATTTTAGGATGGATGCGGAAGAACTTGATGACAAATGATACAAATGATACCAAGGCTGCCGGGTTCCTCAATTCGACTGTGTAAATAGAATCGCCATGACAGCACATGTCTAAAATTATTCCAAGCAAAAAGCAAATTCGGGTATTCATTCATTGAAGCCAACCAAGCATCGAAGATGATTTGCAAAGTATGGTCGCTCCAATCGTTAGACATGGCACATTGATTTGGGAAGAGACCATAACTTCAAACAATGAGGGGTTCAAAGATTTGGTATCCCACATCAATGTCGCAATTAGTATGTTGGGTATTCTGACTCGAGAGACAAAGGAAGATCAGGATACAGCAGTGCAGTCTGTTAATTCTGAAATATTGACTCTACAGCAACAAGGAAAATAATCGGATCAGTAATACATTGCATATATCTTGGGGAGGTTGAATACAGGAACAGAGTGCGACGAGTGATCGTGTAAAATTCCATTTCGGAAGGGCATACAGTAGTTTGTTGCTGTGGAGCATTCGGAGCCTTAACACACCGTGGGCACTCAATTGTAGGTGGCCGACGCAATATTGTCACTTGAATTTCTCCTAAGAAACGCTGCTGATACATTCATTGTGGTTTGTCTGCGTTCCATTCTGGTTAGGTTATCCAAGATACCAGCGCAAAAATCGTTAACACTCTGTTGACGCTCTTTTCGGGACATTGTTATGATCTTGTCGCAAGCATATCTGCCTAGAAGGGCGGCTAAGAGCATCATTATGAATAATTGCGGTCGTATAGCCCCTTGATTTTTCAAAATGGAAGGTCTCAAATCGTTGACACTCTATTGACGCTTATTTTTAGGTATAGTGATGATCGAGTCGAAACGATTTTTGCCTCAAAAGATTGCAGATTGTTCAATCATGTGTTAATGTCACCACACTGCCCTGACATGTTCCAAGTTGCATGGTCAAAAGTCATTGACCCTCCGTTGGCGCTAATTTTCAAGCCATAGTTGCGATGTTGTAGCAACTGTTTTGGCCAAGAATGGCACCCAATAGTCAGATTATGGCTTAATGTTGCCACACAGGCCTAGAATTTTGTATGATACAAGGCCAACAGTTATTATCACTGCGTTGACGGTCATTTTTCGAACACAGTTGCGATGTTGTTGCAACCATTTTTGCCGAGAAACGCAACCGATAATCTGAATATGGCTCAATGTCGCCGCAGAGCCCTCAGATTTTCCATTATACAAGGCCAAAAGTCGTTGACGCTCCGTTGACGCTCAGTATTAGAACAAAGTTGCGATGTTGTTGCAAGAAATTTTGGCTAGAGTGCCGGCCGATAGCGCAATTTTGGGGCAACATCGCTGCATAATTAATGAATTTTCCAAGATGCAAGGTGGAAAGTTGTTGACGCTCTATGTCCACTGATTTTTAGGACATAGTAAAACTGTTGCCGCCACCATTGTTCAATAGAAAGGGGGCGGATAGTTCCATTATGACCTACAGTAACCGCGCCACCTACTGGATATTTCATGACACAATGCCAACAATCTTTGACACTCCCTGGAGGCTCAGTCGTAGGGTGTGGCAACGAGCGCGTCATTTACCATTTTCGCAATAACGCCGACCTATACATCCGCTTTGGAATGATGTGAGAATGCAGCCTATTGATTGCTGAAGGAATAAGACTCAAAAGAGTTGATACTTTGTGCACTCACACATTAATCACATCGAAACAGCCTTTGTACACTCAATTATTGTACACCATGAATGATTTACTCATTATAGAGATCCGGTATTGCGTTTGTATCTATTATCATAGGCATTAAGCAATTTTGTTACCTCACAATTTCTGATCAACTGCTATCTACCCTATCTGAGTGAGAAATGACGTGGCCCTATCACATTCCTGCTCTTTAAGCCGGCCACTTGCGGCATGTAGATCATTTCAATAGTTTTTGGTATATATAGGTTGACCTCCTCACGATTCCGTATCCAGCTTGTTCCCCTCGATTTCCATGACGCACCACAACCAATTTCAAATATTGCAACCTTGTGCACTAGGTCTTTGCGCAGCATTCAGAAGTTGAATACATGAATGAATTTAGCATGACAGTTGTCGTTCAGCTCGATTTGATATGTGCATAGACCACTCTTTCTATGAGACGTATTACATCAGTTAGTTAAATTTTGTTTGCACATTTCATCACCAATATTGCTTTTCCATTGTCACTCAAGGGTCACTTGCAGAAAGAAACGGTACATGTTGCCCGTCTTACTGTGCTATTTGGATTTAAGAACTTCGACATGGTGTGTTCGACCCTTGCACATGCACAGACTAATTACCATGTCTCACAATTTGGTCACTGAAATCAAGAAACACCTGACAGCTAGAAATATTGGGAAATAACTTGCTTTTCACCGCGATCAGACGTCAAAAATTACAGTTTGCATATCTATTCTTCTACAAACACAGGAGCCGTCACCATCTCTTTGACGAAATCTGATATCTAGATCGGAATTGGGTGCAGGATATATGGATGGGAAAAAGCTTCTTAGTTCAACAGGCTTCGCTTTCAGCAACCTTGACGAATTGTGCTCGGCAGCTAGCGCTCTGCACGGTTTGCTCGATTTTGACTACAGCTTCACCCAACGTAGCCTGATATGACTACTTCCTGATCGAGAACTCCCTAATGGCATTTGCCATATTCCTGGTTCAATGGCAAGACTCTCTGTCAGCTCCCCAAATGTTGTTAGTGGAGGTGCTGTAGCATCATTATTCGTTTGCAGCTGAACCACTGCCAGAACCCTCAATTCGATGGTGCCGTACTTCTTAGCTTGTTTAGGAAAATAGTCGGCTGCATCCTCCCATCCCGGTTGAATCCATTAGTTGAGTGTCATCTGCTCCTGCCAACACCTCTCTATGCGCTGCTGTACAGTTGTAGTGATTGTGCCCATTACCCAGCCGGGTTCGTCGTCTTCGCTCAGCGTGCACTGCTCAGTCTCTTCATATTCCTTATCTTCCCTGTTCTCCCGATCGTCGGAACTTGCCAGCTGACTGAGTGTGTCTCCTATCACCCTCCGCATCCCCTCAAACGTTGTTTCAGACTCTCTGGACGTTAATCCCGTGATTTCAGCACGTGTCATATCGTCCTGCTCTTGCTGAAACGCTGCCTCTGCGTCTTTAAATGGCTTTCTTCCCCCAGTGTTCACTCTCTCAACATAATCCTCAATCAATTTTTCTTTCTCTTCAAGGCTTAAGAAGTGCGTTTCTCGTGGTTTCTCCGCAGCAACCTTCTGTTTGGATTTCAAGCTGTGCAATGCCCCAAGTGCTCAGACTGTCTCTGTTTCTAAGCTGGTCTTGCCTTCATTCGGTTGATGACATCGTTGGGTTGACCACTTTGTTTATTTGCTGAATCTGCTGGCCAGAAGTGGTGAAAAGTTCATTTTTGGAGCATTGACTATCGTAGTTTGGGTGGAATTTGTTGTTGGGCAAGATGTTGGATGTTGCAAGTTATGGACAATATCGAGGCAAGCTGCGTCTTGTATGTCAAGGTTGGTACATTTACTCATCTTGAATAAAGCAAAATCTCCCAGTTGACAGTGAATAAACCTGGAATCGTGATGTTAACCGTTCAACATCACATGATTTTTAGCATGATTTTCATTGAATATCCCAGGTATTATTTGAGACAAATATCAGCAGATGTCCTTTCCCTCAAACTATATCTTGTAAATATCTAGCTATTAGGTAATTCCGGCAGTCGTACAACTCTGTTTAACCCTGGTATCGGACAAACTGCATCGGACCGACAGTGTGGAACTTGCCGGGCATTGTGAAACCTCTGTAACTTGCAGCCATACTCAGTAGGATTCATCTTAAGAATAACGATCATGTTGGTTGCTGCTTATTCCATTCTGACCAGAAGTTAACTATATAGTCCTTAGGGCTTCCCACTATCTCTCGTTATCATCTTCCTCTCCTAGGCCACTCTTGCGCATTATGGATACACAACCACGCCCGGATGGTCAGAGCGGATCAAATACCAGCCGATTGGCGGGGGCTACATGAAATCCAGACATTCGTGGCACACAACATGAATGCAGATACAAGTTAGTTCACCACAACGCAGGCAATACAGCCACCAAACACATGACCCAGGATACAGTATTAAAAATAGTCCGCAAGCCTTGAAGCAGTAGAAATAGGATGCAGCATGCTAATGGATGTGAGTATATCCTTATCGAGGCAAAGGGCGGTCAATTAACTGTATAATGTACAACGGCTGTCTGTAGAGAGCAACTTAACAAACTTATCACTGCCCTTAAAAGTAAACCCCCATTGTCGACAAATCCATTTGTCTGCACAGTCCGCAAAATTAAACATCATGATGATGTCAGCTCTGGCAGTTTCGAAGATGAATTTCCTGATAAGCCTCCCCATGAGTGGACGAAGCAGGCTGCAATCACTGTAGTGGAGGCTACAGAAGCGTGTATGGTAGAGGTAACAGCCAAATTCATTGTTAGACGCAGCAACTCATGTCTTGTTGGTTTTCAATCTGTCTGCAACTATTGCGATGCAAGGCAGTCGGGTACAGCTGGAACAGTCCAACATGCACCTGGCAACCAATATGAGCAAAATTGCCAGCCAAGGCTTGTCACGTGGCGCAATCTAGGAAACAAAATACTGTATTCAGAAACCTTGCGCCGAGGTCCGAGAAGAGAAGAAGTGGGGTGTTGAGTTTCTTGGGCATAATAAGTTGAAGGCTGCGATACAAAGACACCCTGCAATGCTTTGTGAAGACCAAATGGTGAGCTGCCTTCCTTTCCAAAATGGCACCGAAAAGAATCCACAAACATACTGGGGACGCAAAGCATCCGGTGCACCTGCAACCGACCGGCAGAGATAGTGCACTCCACAGTCGACTCTACTACTGCCCGGCCTGGCACCCGCTCACACCGGTAACACTTGCAGATTTCAACCATCTCAAATCGTCAATTTGCCAGCAGGATATACATATTCACATACAGCTCTTCCCATGGCCGAATGTTTCGATGATTCTGAGGATACTGTGCACGATGGCGATTTAAATCCCCACCTGCTGACTGATGAAGGTTAGTACACTCTCTGTGGTGTGGTAATGCAGCTATCATCCATTTGGAAGACAAGAGTTGCGGATTGAGCGATCCTGTAACTGATGACGAGCATTGTCCGAAACACACGGAATTTTTGTGATTATTATTATATATATCTATGTACTATTCAAGGACGATGTAGTGATCAAGAAGAAAGTGTATATAATTGCGGGAAAGGCACCTAAAACATTGTGAATACTGGACAGGGCCAAATTAAATGATGGCAAAATGTGGAGACAGCCATGGCAAAATGAGTGTGAACAAAGTGTAAATGATGTTGGGTCATGCGTTCAGGGAAATCACACCTCTGATCGGCTTTTGTCAGTCATAGAGGAATTTTTAGCTGCCTTTATTGGCAAACATATTCCCATAGCCTCTCTGCACCATCATGAAAATGAGCGTCAATGGCGCATCCACGATTTATTGTCTTACGTCCTGAGAAATCACACCTCCAATAGGCTGTAGTTAGTCAGAAAGGAATCATTGGCTGCCTTTATAGGCAAAACAGATTGCCATGCCCTCCATACCCCATCAGGAAAATGGCCGTCAACGGAGATTCAACGATTTTTGTTCATGTGCCCTGGGAAATTACACCTCCAATAGGCTGTATTCAGTTATAATGGAATAATTTCCTCCCATTATAGGCAAAACAGATTTCATTACCCTCACCACCCCATCATGAAAATGAGCGTCACTGGACCGTCAACGATTGTTGGTATGGTATCATTGGTAACATGGGGGAAGACAGGTTGCACATTGTTATAATCCAGTTATTGGCTGCCTTTAATGGCAATAGTGAAAGTGAAACGCTTTCTGCCACATCTTCAAAATGAGCATCAACAGAGTGTCAATGATTGTTGGCTTTCCATCATGGTTAATCACAGCGTGATTTGGTGGTTATTGTCTATATACATCCTTTTGACTGTTATTATACGCTCAAATGCTCAACAATACTTCGTGGTAGCTGGGTGAATATAAGAAGTTGTTACTGTCCAGGAGGATGTGACTAGAATATCCCTTCCATCTGTGCCTATAAAGGCTGCCATATTTTTCTTTATGGATGGTTCTGGTTAAGCACCACTCATATGACGAAAGATGCAAGACCAAATATCAATGACACTCTGTTGACGCTGATTGTCAGAATTTGGTTGGACATGTGAGTAAGCTGGTTATGCACATCGGGGCGGCTAATAGGTTGAAAATGAACCGTGATGTACCAATGTCAATATTTTACGATTAACAGTAGCATCTCTAAATGCGTTCATAAATGTGAAATGCAAATCGCAGAACCGGAGATTGCAATCGACGTGTCTATGCAATCCTGGCGAAACCCATGAGTTGACACGTCCAGATCTGGGTTCGGCCGCCCAACAGTCAGAGCGTCGGGTTTTTGGACTTGTCTGGAACCGAATGGACCCGTTTTTGCAGTCCAAATCTGGGCCACTGGCAGGTTACCTCGACCAGTTGCTAACACTAGTGTTTGATAAGGTTGAATACCACTAATTTTACTATTACCAAAGCTAACTGAGGATAATAGGTCAAGGGTCAACATGCTAGGGCAAGCCTAGACATACATTTGAAGTAAGTTCTTGAGCGTTTTGAGCTTACCAAGGCCCATTACTTTGAATGACGACTGATAATGATTCATTATATTACTCGATACCCTGGGAACTACAGTTAACACTTCAATCCTGCGGAATTGAATTGGCTGCTTTGCGAAACCACATACCATGTATGGCGCATGACATTGAGCATGCAGTACATGCATTCATGAGCAGTCTCGGCGTAAAAGGCCGCACCAAGTCATGGGAAGCATATGAGCACGTTCAACAATTCGGTGAACATCAATGCACAGATACTGGGAAGAGTCAAAATGTCCGAAAGGAAGGCAATGCGAGAATCTACAAGCTGTCGGAGATAAAGCCAGGTTTACCGAAGATAATTCCGAAGGTACTTATTTGAAGAATTTTTGCACGATATGAGAATGACCTTGGAATACCATGGAATGCTTGTGGTACTGCGTACGCAGACACCTGGTCGTCGAAACGACTTCATTTGCAGTCAAAAAGCTACAGTACGAAATGCCATACTACCTATTACGGATGTGAAAACACTGTGGAATTCAACACTAGTGTTGCATGAGCACGCCTACCGATTATGGGTATTCACCCGTGAGTGGCTGAAGAATCAAAATTACCGCAAATACCGGCCACTCTTCACAACACTAGATCAATGGAACATTGTCCAGTACATCATTAAAGTCTTAAGGCCTTCCAGATACTGGACCCTGTAGATATCCAAACGACATACGTTTACTCGGCATCATCTCATCACAGTATGTAATGATATATTCAATCAGATGGATGGCATTATGTGAGCTGTAGCGAAGAACAAGATTGAATGGAACGAAGAGTTATACTTCGCCATGAAGTGTGCGCGAAAGAAGCTGTCCAAATCTTATTCTGAGGTGACTCTAACGACCGGTCCACTTCTCATGTCAGTACATATCCTTGATCCTTTTCAGAAGCTGCAATCATTTAGGAAGTGGGACATAGGGATTGATATCAATTATGATGACAAGGATTCGTATCCTAGGCAATATCAGGCGGCGTTTTGGATGTACATGGAGAACGAATACTGAGCCAAACACCAGTGACTATCAGACAATCAACCCGAAAGAGTTGAGCGCAACATCATCCTCTCCGATACTGCTTGTTGCTCTGGTCAATCATCGTATGATCAATATGATTCGTCCAGTGATGATGATGAATACTTAAAGTCGAAAAATGTGGCTAAAATGACACCCGGACACATTGATCGTGCAGCACTCTTATTGACAGCAGCTGGGCTGTTTTTCAATTCACCGCCTTACGCACCAACGAACTGGGGGCAAATGAATCCAAATCTTAATGAATACCACTCCGACCCATTTGAGATTACCAGTCCATTTTGGTTGTCTGATAATACCAACTGGTGGTACCAGCAAGAAGAAACACTCTCAAAGTACGCTGATCTCTCCATTGTGGAACGTGGCATAATGCCTATCAAGCCACATTGTGTCGGAGTCGGGGCAAGCTTTTCCTTTGGGCGAGACATGGTCGGGTGGAGGCAGTCAAAAACCATCGGCGAGGCCCTGCGCGAAACACGCGTTGTAAAGCTTTATTCACGTGCCTATAACTGGACATTGGCAGTTGATAATCCTGTATGGGATACTACCTAAGCTGAAAACGACATTGAACTGAAGGGAGAAGAAGAAGACAGGAAATTGCATAGAATGGCCATTGTCCACGACTTTTTAGATATGTGGCAGGGCAGCCAAACCCTCCATGCTACCCATAGGGAATCACACGCTCCAAACAAGCAGATGACAGCAGTAGGATACATTTCGGATCCTGAAGTGATCATTAATGCATCCTGCACACATTGTCACCATGATGGTGCAGCAGCAGCATTTAAATCATCGGAAAGATCACCGCAGCAACTAGCTTCCTCTGCAAAGGATCGCTTTGGAAGGCGAACACAAACATTAAATGTACACCGAATCAAGAAAATCGACCCACATCTGAGGGAAAGTGATGAGGATAGTGCACCCAAAAGCATTTCCAATACCGAAAATAGACTTATTTGCAATTGTCACTTGGCTACCCCAAATTTGCAAGAACACAGCTGGGTGGCTGACATTGAATCTGATTTAGAGCAAGACAATGTCCTTGCGGATCGAGAAACCTCAGCACAGGGAGATGTGAGTAAAGTACCAAATGTTCCTGGATTGATTTGGACATCACGGAGGTAAAAGTAAAGGGCTGAAAAGCTGATCGTGATGGTCTGTGCAATGGAAACGAGAAGGAATAATGGAAACAAGAAAAAGTACGATATCCTGGGTCAATGATTTTACATTACGATCAATATATTGCTTCACCGAGAATGTCACTTAGAGAAATATTTTGGGAGAGTAATAAGCAGTCGCATGAAAATATTTGTTCATAAACTGTGAAACAGGAGGCAAGATGCCCAATTCAATGAGACACATAAATTTCTATATAATGAAAGCGACTGGTGCAAGAATATTACTGGGCCTAACTTTCGCATGGGGCCCTGGCTAAATCAATCCGAATGGCAGCCAATGATCTGAGATTATTATGAATACAATTATTACTGTCAGCACATTTTGACTAGACAATACATGAAAATGACCATTAACAGAGCGTCAACGATTGTGGGGTTTGGATCTTTGGAAATCAGAGTTAAGAATGGTTGCGGGCTGTCATAAATGGAGTATTGGCCGCCTTTGATGGATAAAGAAAAAATGACAAGCTCTCGTCCCATCTTGAAAATGAACGTCAACAGAGCCTGGACAATTTTTGGTTTTGTATCTTTGGTAATCGGTGTTGTGAATGGTTGTAGACTCTCATAGACGGAGTATTGGCCGCCTTTAATAGCCAAAGAAGTAGCGGCATACTCCCTGCCGCATCATGAGAATGAGCATCAATGGTACGTCAATGATGATTGGTCTTGCATTTTCGGTAATCCCAGTGGCGCTAGATCATCAGCATCTATAAAGAGTGATTTGTCAGCCTCTTTGGGCAGAGAGGAAAGGTATATTTCCATGACAGCCTCCCAAACAGTAACAACATATTTCATTAACAAATGTGCAACATAATGCTTGGTAGGTGTTTTAGCCTAGCAAAACGGTCGAAATTTTGTTTATACATAATACTGATTGCATCACTCTTTCATCAACCATGATGCTGGGGCAGAAATTCTTGATGCTCTGTTAGCACTCATTTACAAGATGGGGCAGGGGGCATGTTGCTTTGGTTTTTACCTATAAAGACAGTCAATACTACTTTTATGATAAGCAGTAACTTGTCACCCCTCAGATTACCCAGGACGCAGCACCATAGATTGTTGATACTCCAGTGACACGCATTTTCAGGATGGGGTAGGGCGCGTATCTCTTATTGTGCTCATTGTACAGGCTGCCAATAAGTTGCAAAATGACACAGATGTACGAACATCAATCTTTTGTGAGTAATAGAAGAATATCGGAATGCGACTATAAATAGAAAACCTGATATGCACAACCGGAGATTGGAACAGATGGGTGTAGCCAAACCCGGTGAAACCCGTGGGTTAACGGGTAAGGGTTCTGGTTTGGCCCACAATAACTCAGCGGATCGGATTTGGGCACATTTCGGGCACAGTAATGAACTGTGTTTCTGGGTTACCCGGACCCCTTGCTGAGACTACACTCAATGAAAACTCGTACTCAGTCATTCTGGAATTGTCGCTACCACAACACTCTTGAACAAGATCTTTAGCTCCGTTGAAAAATGGTGAAACTCAGTGTATTATCAATGCTGCACCATATTGGGCCATACATATGAGTTATGGTCCGTTTTCAAAAAACATGTATTTAAGAGATCAATAGCTCGGGTTAACTTTGGCTGACGGCATTGTACTTGTGATTCCAGCTCTGTATGGCGGTATTCGTGCTGATACCTCCATTCTTGGACTCTCCACCTACCAGGCAATCCTCTGCTCAGTTGGGCGTAATTAGTTTTATGGTAGCTTGCAATACTGCTCTGTATAGCATTGTACTTATAAATACCTGCTTTACTCTATCCAGCACCTGTAAAGAAGTCTTTGGCTTGGTCCGAGTTAGAATAGCACTATGGTATTGGAAAATACTGCGCTGTATAGCAATATACTTATAGATACTCCTTGATTTCTGAATGCGTGCCTTTAAAGAAATCTTTGGCTCTGTTCCAGTTTCACAGGGGCACTGGTATCATTTAGTACTTCAATGTATGGCTCTCAGTACTTGTTGATACCTGGTTTGGTGGCGGTGGCAGCCTCAGAGATTGATAGACCGTTCGTTTTTGTCATTCAACCCTCGGAATAATCAGGTAGTGGTCTTTCCCATCATCCTTGACGATACTTTGTACAATTACAGTTTGACCAGCGAGCATGGTGAGTAACATCGTATCCTGCGCATTGTCCTAATTGTCAACACCATGCAGTTACCCCTCGATAAGCCCTCCCACATTCACTTCTAATAACAATGCTCGTCTACATCAACTTCCAACTCAACACAATGCACCCCACCTCAAAACCTGGCGATCTGCCCTATGTTGACACTCGCCATTGGGTGAAACAACAAGTGCAGCTTACCTACAGTCCTGACCATGTTGATGAGGACAATCTGATGTTCAACGCTCAACAACAAAGCTTTCGTGATGGTGATAATGGTGACAGTGATTTGGGGAAGTCTTCAACCAACTCGAACAACATACTTGCAAAGTAATCTCAGGTTTGATAATACACAATGTATCTCTACCTATTCTTACACGGTTCTATAGCGGGATCCATCATTAGATTGCTTTGGCACATGCAGCGTATGGTTGTCGCCAAGTGACAACTAAGATGATTGCGATGGCTATGCTGCAAATGTTGTTGATGATGATGATGATGACGATGATGATGATGATGGTGATGATGAGAGTGGGTATCAACTTGATACTATGGAGACTCATCACAACTTGGGAATGAATGGCCACCTAGGAAGACTCCTGGTGAAAGCTGATACTGACTCCGGGACTGGAACTACTTAGGAGCCCCCGAACACGAGAGCAAACGCTCCTCGGAATGATGTGACCAGGACATTGTGGGTTAAAAACCTCATTACCTCTTTGAACGAAGTAATATGTACAGGTATAGCATGTGGATAATAAAGGGCACGGTGGAGAAGAAGGTGAGGAAAATGGGGATGAAAAGGATAAATGGGAAAGTGATCTGCCAGTGCCTCGGCAACGGAGAAAGAAACAACCTATGATGAGGTGTTCGAGGGCCACAGAGAGTTCTGAAGTTCGACTTTTCATTCCATACTGTTGTCTATGGGGACCGATTCGTACAGGATGCGAATGATCAAGTTGACTGGGATGTAAACGAAACATTTAGTGTTGCCAGAGATGCAGACGATGGTATCTTGGAGAAGATTACAGGCATAGTACTTCCGATGGCACCAGATCTCGCCAGTACAATGACCAAGTATACCACTATGCAAATCCTCAATGTTGGGAGGCCTGTGCCCACTTATATAGTATCACGCTTGCGCTGTAACAAGACGAGCGTATGGAACCTTGTAATGAGGGAGCAAAAAGAATCAGTTTCCGCCAATCTACGAAGACCAATGGCAGTGTCTGGGTATAAGGGGCATCTTGGGGTCACTGGAGAATATAGAAAGAAGGTTGCGAATGTCTAAGAGGAGAAGAGGGAGTACTACGAAGAGAAAGTAATGGAGATGAATGACGAGCGCCGTGTAGGCACTAAGGAGACCCTCAAAAGTGTGCAATGTAAGGGACTCAAGCTTTTGCGAGAAACAGTAGTTGCTTGATATTCAAATATGATGATATACAGTACTGACCAAGCAAGTGGCATACCTCAGGAACCACAGCGGATATACAGTTCAGCTTGTTATACCAACTAAGATTCATCCCAGCGGTCTGAACAATGTCGGATATAGAGAAGCTTATGTCAAGCTCATCCTCGACAGCAGAAGTTGTCTTGAACAGATTACCACTGTGGGCGACCGATCGGATGTACCCCAGCAAGTAAACCAAATGATCTCGGTACCTAAGACCTTTGAAGGAACAGCAGGGGCAGATAAACCCAGTCTGGTAGTTCCTTCAGCAATTCTTGCCATCGTCAGTAAGTAGCCGATAATGACATTGCTATAATTACACTGATTCAGGGAGCAAAGTACCGATGCGAAAATGCCTAATTATATGGTGCAGTTTCAGAGGCTTCCCTGTCAGAGGCTGATGAGCATTCTGACTGCTCGGAAGCTCAAATGGCATGCACCCGAGTACTGGAGTGGCAAGTTTGTTCGTATTCAGGATGGAATCTACAACACCTTTCTCTCGACTCGGCTGGAAAAGCTTAATATCACATATGATGCGGTGGAAGGTGAACTGAAGGGGATGAAGCTGGTCCATTTATGCTATTCGTGTAGAGAAGATATTATTGAATAAAGTTTACATTAGGTAAACTACAATCGAATTACAATGAAGTACAACCCTTCCAATTGACAGTGCTTACTTAAGTAAATAGAATTGAAATGTACTGCTTTGTATCTGAATCAATGAGTGATAATAACTAGACAGGCAAGAATTCTGCAATACAGTGCAGTACTGCTTCATACTCGTATGTATTATCATATAAGGGAAATTTAGTCACATTACTGAGGACTCCAAGATTTGAATTGGTATCAACCAAGACTCATTGGTATAGTTCAGGATAATCAAGTACTAAATGCAGCATACTAAATCGGTTCAACTATGTTCAGCATCAACCAAAATGATTGAACTGTAGTTGCAAATACGTTCATAAAGAGTACGGGGTGAAATAGCCCCGTGGTGTCTGTTGGGATTTAGTTTTGGGCCCTGCTGAGCCTCATCCGCAGGCTAACCTCCATCCCACATTCTCCACGTCGACACCTCAGTTCCATATTTACCCCATCATATCAACACTTACTGCACCACGTCATTTACCACTTTGCATTTGATACTGCAAGTCACACTACTGCCGATCGATGCCTACTCACTATACCCACGACGTTCTCAAATTCAGTTATCTTGGCTAGGAAGTGCGCAGCATCTGTTTTGTAGTCGTGTGCATTGGGCGGATATGGTGGGTTAAAGTCGCGGACAATGGATATATGGAAAGGGGAGAGGACGATCTGACTTTCAGTACCGAATCTGATTGGAAGAGCCAGAGATGGCCCCAGCGGAGGTGACCCACATGGTTTCCTGCCCCTTCAGCTTCAATACAAGCGTGAGAAGCTTAGAGACCAGCCGGATGATACACCATATGTTCGAAATGAAGCTATACATTTGGTTCATGAGTTTATTGGCACTACCATCAGTCAGACGACATCATGGCTGAGGGAGAGGCAGAAGGTTGCTGAAATCTGTCGAGAAGTTGAATTGATTTTGTTGGAGGCAATATACAGCAGGTCGGAACTGGCGTGCGAATGCTTCCATCGAGATGTCGTCAAGGTCAAGCACATCAACATGGAGAGCGATACGTAGAGAGACTTTCCTTATTGCCATCATGCAACATCGGCAAGCCGCCCCCCATCCTCCGAATTCTTCAAATTGTTTCAGAGACAGCACCATGCATGGTTTTCAATAAACCCGCCTAGCACTCTGCGTGAAGAGTGTACCAGGGGTTTTATTACCAAAGAGGGTTAGGTTGGAGGCCTTCGAGCAGCATTTGAAGCAGATTGGAAGATGGTTCTGGCAAACCTTGAATACAAGGTACATCAGCAAAATGTAATTTGGTCTGGAACCCATAGACAAACAAACCAGACACTCCGGTAGCCCTCGATAGTGCTTCTAAGTACATCTAGTTGGTCCCAGCCCCCCCTGGAGCGTTGCATAGTACTGTCAGACTCTGCAAAAGCATTCATACACGCTCCAGAAAGCACCTGCAGTGATGGATGTGTATTTAGGATGCTACAAAATTAGACTTTTCGCATAGTCAAATTTGGAGCCACTGTGACCTCTGGACTGGACTGCCGGAGACTTCAAGAGCGGGAAAGACCTCTGTACATGATCTGCGGGAGACTTGGTGCCGTATTATCACACCAGTGGTTCGTAAAGTTCCATTACCACAAGGCATTTCATCGATCATATTGGTCTGTTACAGTCACAAGATTCGCTACATCACAATATGGTATGTATTACCTAAGTCTCTCTATATATATACATTGGGAGATACAGGGATAATGGATATGGACTCAGTGACAGGCAGTATATATTTGGAATACCCCGGGTAGATAGACATTATCTCAATATAAGCAATACAAACTCTATCTTTCCCAGCTCTTGGTCTCATGCGCTCTTGCAGATATTTCGTCAATCCACGCAATTTGTGCGGTGCATTATGGCCGGGTATCTGTTGATATTCTTTGATCCTCTTCCTACAATTAGTGTTAGCAATGGGTCTGGGTAACCCGCCAGCATTCGGATGTTTGGCCGGCCGTTCGGTTCGGGTGTAGTCGTTACCCGGCCAGAAACCCGAACCAGTATGACTTGGCGGGTTTGTTACCCGGGGCGAACCGAAACCCGGTGTTTTTTTACGGGTAGGAACCGGACGCCGGGTCCATTTTGCGGTTCCTACATTTTTTGCTCCAATCAAGTATCTGTGTTCTGATCGTATCATGACATGATGTATATGTAGATTGTACGGTTCAAGCCGGTCTTTCTCCTCCTGCTTTCAGAATTGAGATCCGACTGACATTCGTTGAGTGGCTGTGAAATAAGCTTACATTTTAACCGAAATTTGCGAGTTTTCGACAGCGACGCAATGAATCTTGGTTGGATTGCAAATCTGAAACCGGTAAGTGAAAGAGCGGCTAAAACTGCACAATCTTCGTATACATCATGTCATGATATGATCAGAACTCAAATACATAATCGGAGCGAAACCTCTGGGCTTGCAAAGGCTGCGTTTTGAGGTGGTAACCGGCCCAAATGCCAGCGGTCAGGGTTTTTCATGGGGTAAAACCGTTGCCACGGTTCGGTTCCGGTTCCAACCCAATCCTCGAACCGTGCTAGCGGGTTGGAACTGTTGCTAACACTAGCCCACACTCCTTGAGCAAGATCAGCGTGTAATCATGAATTCCCTTCGAATACCATGCGAGGTGCGGCGTAGTGTTGATGATTGGCAGGATGTCAATTAGCTCCAACGATTCACCGCACCGTGATCGCTTGAACTTACAGCTGCACTCTGTGGCAGTAATCCGCCGTAATCATGTGAGTGAGCAGATACACTTGCTAGCGGGGATGGTGGGAACTTTGTGGCCGTTATCGTGGGAGTTTGGAGATACAGTTGGAGGCCATGATCAGGCAAGTTTGGAGACCATAACCGAGTAAGTATAAATATGCACTCCGAACCTTTAATCGAGGGAGTTTGAAGAAAGAGCTGGAAGGGGTAATCAAGCATGTTTGGAGACGGTAATAGAGTGAGTTTGGAGATGCACTTCAAGGCCTTAATCGACTGAGAATAAAGATACACTTGGAGGCAGTGATCGAGCGAGTTTGGATATGCCCTTAGAGGTCATGATCCAGTGAGATTGGTGGATTACTAGGAAGAGGTCCATCTGGAGGATGTTGTTCCGGAGGGAGGTGTGTGGCAGCAGAGACACTATACATTACTTAACTCGTAATTGTGCGAATGTAGAGATTTGGGTACAACATGGTCTGCCGAGAGATAAGTGATTGGCGGGGAGCAGGAGACGGTCGATCTTGGGATGATGCAGTATACGGTGTATGCTGTATGCGGTGAATGCTGTACACTGTGTACGCTGTACTGGGTGTCTGCAGTACTCGGTGTATGCTGTACTCGGTGTATGCTGTACTCGGTGTATGCTGTACTCAGTATATGCTGTACTCGGTGTATGCTGAACTCGGGGTATGCTGTACTCGGTCTATGCTGTACTCGGTGTATGCTGAACTCGGTTTATCCTGTACTCGGTGCATGCTGTACGCGGTGATAACTCTTGATCATGGCATGGAGAAATAGAGAGCGATGACTAAAATTCGTGTTCTTAGAAGATGGTAGAGTTGAGGAGAACAATGTGTGAGCTGAGAGGGTCTGGGGAAAATCATCATGAGAATATAGGACATAAGAGAAATTCGTGTGCGAGTGATTGACCGTCCCCAATACACCAGGTACAAGTCCCGTTCAGGACTGTAATTAACCTGATATGAGGACTTCTAAACCCAATCAGGCAAGTTGTACCCCTGATTTCTCATATCTGCTCATTATGCTCCATATTGTTCTCATCTTAATCTCCCATCAGTCTCTTGCTGGTCAACAACTCTACCATCATTGCAGAACACAATGTTAATTCATTTCTGCCTATATCTCCACGTGATCATCATGAGTTGACACCAAGTACAACATGCACCGAGTACAGTATACACCGAGTACAGCATATTCCGAGTACAGCATACACCCAAGATTGTTGGTCTTCCCGTCATTCTGATGATTACAAGTTGAACCCTGAATGTAGCTTCAGCTTCCGGCGCGCCTCCCTACACGATCGACTCGCATTAGCCAGTCTTCCATGTGGAGTCGATGGCGAAGTCGCCATGTCCCATTCCTGCGGTTGCAAGTTACCTAGCTGATGAACACAGTCTCAGTACACCATGCCCCGTCCATCGACTGCCTCTTAGTACTCGTCCAAACCCGCTCAATTACGGCCTCAAAGTGTGCATGATAATGGCCTTGATATGCATCTACACACTCCCTTGATCACGTTCTGGGGGTACATCTCTAATTTGAATTGATCACGGCCTCCAAGTGTATCCCTGAAAATGCTCGATTACGACCGCCAAGTGCATCTCCAAACTCGATCCAGTATGGTCTCCAAAGTCGCTCGATTGCGTCGTCCTAGTGTATCTCCAAACTTTGTCAATTCCGGCCTACAAAGGAATCTGAAAACTCGCTCTGTTACGGTCTCCATACTCACTCAATCACTGCTTAACCAAGTGTATGTCCAAACTCGCAAGATTACGGCCTCCTGGTGAATCGCCAAACATGCTTGGCTATATTCTCCAAACTCGCTCGATCATGGCCTCCAAGTGTATCATTAATCTCGGGCAAGTATGACATCCAAGTTCGCACAATCATGGCCGCCAAGTGCATCTACACCCTTGTTCGATTACAATCTCGGGGTGCATCTCTTAAGTTCACTCAATCACGCCCTCCAACTCAATCGCCAAATACGCTCGATTACCTCCTGCAAGTGCATCTCGTAACTCGCTCGACCAAGGATTCAGAGTGTATCTCTATTTTCTCCCGATACTCATTTTAATGCACACCTCGAATTTTGTTCAAGCACCACCTGCAGCTAGTCTAGATGTACTGTGTGTAGATGGATAGCTATATAGTTAGATAGATACATAGATGCGAAAACAAACTGAATACATGAGTGTAAAAAATCATTCAATGATGAGTAGTGGCTATGTGTTCCAGGAGCACCAGCATCGTTGCCAAAGAAGATGTTTTTCCCAGACTGCTCTACTGTAATTCGCGAAGCTCCCAGACTTGTCGCCGGCGTTCCTAGGTTTGTCTCCGGCACACCCAGATGCTCACAAGCTTGTCGTCGGTGCACCCTGTTACTCTGAACGCTGGCAGGAATGCCCTCCAAGGGTCTCATACTCTCCTGCAATTGACTTATCTAAGTTTACACTCAATATCCTCTCTGACACTCCTGGAGGCTACCAGCGACTAAAATACATTTTGCTGATGTATGCCCATATATTGCCTAATTCTCTTCAACACTGATATATACGGTTATTCAGCAGCACGACGCCTACTATCATTGGGTTGCTACGAACTATCGGGTACATACAATGATAGCATCAGCCATCAAGGAAGCCGACCAGGATATTCCGTGGAAGCAGGAACACCTTGTCAATGTGTGTCCACAATGCTTTAAATTCTCTGATGAAGATGAAGACGGCACCATATGGATATTAATAGACGGCAATATGCAGCATGCACGACTGCAAAGGGATACCAGGTGGGACTTTGAGCTGTTTGAACCAAAACTCTTCATTGACTATGGCAGGAACAAGTTGGACTTGGCAATGGCCGGCAATGAGCAGGTCAACACCAACATTCCCGCAAAGGCCTGCGTGTACAAATTTAATGCCAGTGACGGATGGAATAGACCTGAAATCATTTCCCCTACTATGAAGGCATTAGACCAGACTGGTGTTGTTGGGATTACATGCTTTCATGGCGTCAATTTGAGGTTTCTGCATATCCACGGTGGTGGTGAGAAGCAGAGCCACAGTATCAGACTGATAGAAGCTGTGTTGCATGAGGTTACACACTTCGCCAAGCTGAAGTTGTGATATGACGTTGCTTGTGTATTTGAGAGTGCTCTGAAAGCCTATAATCAGGGATGGATGGAGGTAGTTGAAGCACTAATTAGTTGGTTTCGTATATATGACCATGAGTACCGGTGCCATGTGTTGTATAATCTTCTTCATACTGCGAATTACGGTCTCATGGTAGGTGAAGACCCCGTGCATCTATGGTACATGATACAACAGCTCATCTGCTCGGGAAGAACTGCATCAAGTTCCCCACCAACCCAGAAGATAGTCTGTTTTGGTAGGTACTGCCCAATATAACTAGATTCATCACACTGATAATTGTATCCTTTTACAGCACTGTATAATATTCAAAGTTCTGGAGAAGACATGGGTAATAACCTGGAACGCCGCTGGACAAAGAGGGTTGAAATGGCGAAAGAAGCAGTGGAAACTCTTGCACACATAACTACCATGGCGGTAGCAAAGCAAATCAATAAATCAGGGTGCGTGCATTCACAGAGAAGGATTATATCTCATTAACTGGTGGAGAAATGAGAGGATCAAGTCAGATACTATACTCAATACCGGTGGGTACTAGAATACACCACGCAAGAACAAGAATTACTGATCAACTACAGGGTGCCTCAAAATCCAATAATGATGAGATCTTTGAGCTTGTACTGTAGGAAGAACGGTTACAGCGACAAGACTCCTCACATAGACTGGCTCGCCATCCGATGAGAGGAGAAGGAATGGCAAGCTCTTCTTGGGCCATCAACATCCTCATGCATTGAAACAGATTCATATCCTACCTAAAGAGGTAATCAAGAAAGTGACAGAGAGGTGAATGGAAGTTGACGTGCATCACCAGCGAGTCAGAGGACAGAAGAAGGCGCAGAAGATCATTATCAAGAAGTATGGAAGATGAAAGCAGCTCGACAACCAGTTTAAGAAATAGACCACTGCGATTGGCACAGTCTGCTATACACACTTGACGCAATTATCAGGAAACGGTATCCAAGGGAATGGTATAGACCACGATGAGATAATGCATCTGGAAATGCTTATGTCAATTTCTGATTGGGGAGTATTCCAGTATGTTACGGATGCTATATGGTGGTACTTCATTCAACAACAGGTCGTTGAGGAGAGATGGATGATGCTGCAAATGCCTGCCCGAAGGCTGATTAACTGGGTCCAACATCAAGGAAACGTGCCTCTCAACCTCCTCCACTACGAAATGAGGATGGATAGCAATCATCATAAACAGCTCCTCCTTCATCACTTCCACATCATGAGCTATCTTTTTCATGTAATGAATGATTTCCGCTTTCCACTCGATCAACGCAGAAACCTCAAATGTATTCCACTGTTATAAAATCATAGCTCCAATTACTCACCTACCGGAGGACTCGGGTTACGAATCATAGATGCTAGGTAGAGGGTTGCATGATTTGATTAGATGGATGCGGTCGATGGTGGTTTGGCAGATGACAGAGACGTTGAAAGTGACTATGGCCAGACAGATCAAGCCCTGGTAGCAACAATGGTGCAACATCCAGAGCATGAATGGGCAGTGGCATTAAATGAGGAAGAGGGCATTGGCATCGAGGAGCAGGAGCAGGAGCAGGAGCAGAAGCAGGAGGAGCAGGAACAAGAGAGAATGGAGCGTGAAAAATAGATCAGATCGACAAGACACATTTGGACGAATAACTGCATAACCTTGTTAGTTATTAGGCGTATACCATTAAATATGTGATGGTAGTGGTCAATACCCTTCAATGCCAGCATAAAATGGCGACGCAGCTATCACTTGTCACGAATATCGCAAAACCACATGTCTGTCCCGGTATGAAAGCCCGTTCTGAAAGACTATCTCTCGCTAGCTGCGTACACTCTAATTCTCAGCTTTTAAGCTACCCATACTGTGATGAGGATTGTTTCTGATGTTAATAGCTCTTAGACTGTGTCAAACATCTGTTTAGAGTTTGACTGATTTCGACCGAATTCAAGCTTTTGTGAGAATCGCTGTCAATGTACCCAGAGAATGGCAGCATAGACACTAGGCGCAATCAAACCTAGTTCAACTCCCGGATATTATAAACACTCTAGCTCAGGGGTTTGGGTATGAGTTGTAGATTATTCATCAACAGAGTCTGTGTTCCATGCGTGATTGTATATAATTCAGTTGGTATGCATTCAAAGTTCAGAATGTAGGCTTCGATTAGTTCTGTAATGAATGTATAAGCTTGATGCGAGTATATGGGTTATATATTATCTCTTTGCATGCCACCTGCAAGTGGTAGTTGACCAAAACAGAGAGAGTTGCATACTGGAACTTATTACCTGAAGATTCCAGCTTCTCATAGGAGTTCTACCAATACCATTGCTGCAACACGGCCTGGAAAACTCCATAACTCCATGGGACTATTAGAACACCCCCTGCGAGGGCTAGAATTGGAGGCTGTGCATCACCGATGATTTGCCTGCTTCTTCATGTGATCACTTAACAATGTTAAAAGTTTTCCATCAGTGGTAACTTTCGTTGATAATTAATTCGTTAATGTGTGAGGTAAATACGTGGAATGGGTATTTTACAACTCGTGTGCCTGAAACAGAATAGTGAGATTGTACCACAGAGAGACGGTAGCCAGGGACTGACAAATACTAACTGGTATCCGCATGTACTGTACTGTATTCTCCAGGTTTTTCATTTTGCACTGCTTTATCAATTTGTAGCTCTCCAATACAAAAAGATTCAAAATAGTAATTACAAGTACTCAACATATGATTTGCAAAGTAGTATAATGGTATATGGCTCGCAAACAATACACAAACTCCCAGTGTGCTAAAAATACCAGTACTAAATCCTCACATAGATCCCTATGAAAGAGCCCAGTAAGGCCCCATCTTGCTACCCATCTTCTTCCTCTCACATCTGAGGCGAGGGCAATTGTCCTGCAGCTGTGTGTTCTCAGGCCTTCTCTTTGCCTTTCCCTTGCATTCATCTTAGATCTCCTGCGTCTTGTCCACTGTGTTCTTCCACTCACACAACTGATGTACGGGTGAGTGATGTGAGTCCGGGAGTATCTCATGGCACCCATTCCAGTAAGGGAATTTACATTGGTTTGCAGCCAACATCTAAAATGAAATAAACATATATCGGGTAGAGAGCCGTAAAGATATATACTAATTGAAACATTCCTTCAGTACTGAGACTCTGAAATGCTCGAGCGAGTTTCAAAACCTACAAAGCTAATCCATCAACGGCATCCCTGCCGTTGTGAATTCCGTTGCGTACATTCAAGCTTTCTTCTCTGCCTTGATTGAGGTTGCCAATAGCATTGCTCCCATCAATGTGTTGATTCTCTTTGCCGCTATCGAAGCTCACATCCATGCATTGAATCCCATTTCCGAAATCAAAGATTACATCGTCGTCTTGATTCCCATTTCCGATATTGAAGCTCACATCTTCATCTTGCCATCCATTGCTGGTAGCACGGTTTGTACTTTGTAGACGATTTTCTGAGTGTGGTCATTGGAATCAAGGTGGGCCCAACTGAGCCGAAGAGTGAGGAGACGGGAGCAAGGAACCATAGTGGAATCATGAGCTGTTACCGACGGGGGCTAACCTGAAGGGATCCGGAAGATGAATGCGTATATCAAGCCATCACTGCTTACTGGTGAACCCATCAGTTCTTGAAAGGTTAATATCTCATGCATCCGTATTGTATCACTTCGCACAACCTTCAACTTGTTCTGAGTATCCCTAACATCATCTTCCGTGTATCCACCACCTGGCACGATAAATGTTGCACCCAGCTTGTCCATATACTTGGCCATGCAGGGTGGTAGTGGTTACAGTCAGATATCTGGCCACCGACCGCTTGGAGTTGGTGAGACTCATCCTGTTGGTGTGGTTGTTGGTGTGTGTATTCACCGTCCCAGGATGGTCGGTGGTGATTGAAGGGGTTCTGAGGTCACATGACAATGCTTGGCATGCTAACTAGGCAGCAACAATGATTTAACCTCCGCTACCAAACCATCCCCTACATATCCGCCCCAATACCGAAATTTGAAAGACGATCAAAGCATCTGAACCAGCATGCCAAAAGCACCAGTACATTGCACCCTGCAGATTCTACCTTATACTGATCGCTACTGATAAATACTGCATACATTGTGCACTCCATTGCACAGTACCCTACCAAGACTCTCAGCCAGGTTCAAAAAATACTTTGCCGCAAGATTATATATCAGATTTTTACCAGTACGAGAAATGTGGGAACCCAAGGCGACCCCGCTGAGGTTGACAGAGGTATCCTCATCGCACAGTTGAGTGGAAATGTTTGAATAACTTCCACGACATTCAATGTCCTTATACTTACAAAGAAACAAAACTATGTGATCGGCAAAGAAGAAGTCAAGAGCAGCATTGAGTAAGTTTGGGATAAATGAAATCATGGTATGAAGATGTCACTGTCTGAAGCAATGCAAAGGCACATAGGAGTTATGACGATAATTTAGGGATGGTGCAGAAGGAATTGTGTTACGGAAAGGCGGAGATATTGGGAGACGTGGAGAATGCGGCACGATGGTGACGGTATAATTTGGTAGGATAATGAAGTCATCTGAGGTGTTGCGACATCAGATGATGTGGCATTGTTGTATTAACAAGAACTTATGTTGGTGGTGTGTAAGATTATGAGATGAGATTCGGATGGTACATCGAAGCATGGGAAATGGCTCCAGGATGGCAGATGAACTGTATATAAAGAGAGTGTTGTTTGGCATTGGAGGATTTCCTATTCTTCTCTATTTCCTCATTCTCTTGAATAGCAAAGCAAGTTACGACATTGAAACTGCTTCGACTGATAACTTGCCTTGTGTCGCGCGAAAAGAACATCGAGCCTCTCGTCTTGTTTTCGATATCACATTAATTAGTTGCTAATACCACCTATGTCCGATCCCGGTGGTATAACTAGAACCAGTTTTATTATATGGTACCTGATATTGATTGTGCCGACAGCCCTCGGCTGGGTGTAAGTATTGTTCCGAACTTTGTTCCACTTCTTGTTGGGTTTGCCTTGCACCAAATCAATGTTGGATACATGTTGGCGACGATTGCATTGATGGCCTTCTCCAACTTTCCGTATTTGATATCCATCAGTAACCACCTAGATCACCATATTCGAATGCACAAGTATGACAGTAACTGTACAGAACAAATGAATTGGTTTGATCTTGCCGGTATTCCTTGTCTTGTATATGAACCCGAACTCTTGAACGCTCCAGACATTATCGAAGCAATACCTGCTGCAACCTTCTAGGAAGAATCCCTCGAAGCCCATTTTTGGCAACAATCAACTGTTCCCTCCCTGTGAAATACTTGCAGGACAGACGGACCCAGAGACGGCGGCAGGCTTGATATTAACGATCCCGTGTTTGGACCACATTTCACTGGACATTCATGAGCCTACTCCTGGTTCCTTTGCGATCCAGAAGACCCTTGTGACTGCGAAGGACATAACTGTGCCAGAACCTGCTCAATGGTCGGACAAGCAGCAGCAGCAGCAACAACAGCTATGTCTGGGGAGTTTCAGCTGATTGTTACAGTACCACCGACCCCGACTCTCTCCGAAATCGACATGTAGAATAGGCACTGGTAGATGTGCTTGATTCGCTGCCATGGGAGGATCAACAGAACCCCCAGTGGGTCTGGTGTCCGTCGATGATCAGGGGCCAATCATGGCAATACTCGACATTCAGAGGTACACCATTGGATTCGAGGAGCTGAACGACGGCTTCGCGCACACACCGGCGGTGGTAATGGGGGTGGTGCAGTACACACAACCCATCCGGGACGAACAGATGGTGTTCAACCACCCACAACTGATTATCGATCAACAACGGCAGATCACAGGACTTTTGACGAAGCAGTTCCTGCCTCCACAGTGCGACCAGACTTGGTTGGAACAACAAAAGACTGGCTCCGACGAAGGAACGGGACGAGGCCTGGAACCGACCTGCAGCACCAGGAACAGATGAGGGGAGATGGGGAGAACTGGAGGCGATGAACCAGGATGCACAGCTGTGGGCAGAGGAAGTGTGCGGTTTGAGGACACAGTCAGCAAATGCCATCTTGTTGGCAGCCAGAGTGGACCCGATTGCTACCAAGGCTCCGGATGAAAAAGGTCAGAAATTTCCCGACTCTTCAGAATTTTCCGGGGCGGATCGAATACTGTTCAGAGGCTAGATTGCTCAACATGGGATGGTCAGACGACACAAACCCGCCAGCTTTCCCGACGAGCAGACAATGATACGGGATGTATTCATCCACCTGATGGGATTAGACATAGGGCAGATCTTGCCACACATCCACGTGGACAGAAGGATAGGGCTGGAAGACGTCACAGTTGTTATACAACTCCTGAAAGGGGAGTTTGGGGACCCCGACCAGGTAGCCACCACCGAACGGAAAATGCAGGAAAGTAACAACAGAACCGCAATTCTTCCAGTATTATACAGAGTTCCAAGTTATTGCGGCTCATCTGGATTGCAATCCATTGGCCTTACGGAATGCTTCGAAGATGGGGTTGTTCAAGGGAATGAACAACTCCATGACCTATAGCGATATGCCCGAGGAACTGTCTGCCTTTGTGACAGTTTGCCCAAAATGGGATAACCAGATCCGTCAGCGACATGCGGAATCCGCTGCACAGAATATGAGTGGAGAGGCAGGTTTCGCTTCTCCCAGGCCTCCTCCACCTTCAAAGGTTCCTGAAATGGCTCCCGCTGGAACTGTTGCTGGATATACAGGACCAGCAACTATGGAGCTCAGCACAGGCAAAAGGAGGTTCTTGACAGAGAAAAGGTTGAACAGCTTTCTGGATGGACGGTATTCATACTGCGGTGGGTGTAACCCCGGGGAGGTGGATTGTGCGACAAGGAAGAAGGCTCAGACATTCCATGTGGCTGGAGCGGATATAAAGTAAGTAGGAACTAAGGAAGGTTTCGAGGAATCAGGAAAAAATTGAGTCCACCCAAGCAGGATGGCGCATTGGTTGACCGAAAAAGTTTTATATTAAATTGTTTGAAATGTTTTGGAATTTCGCGATTATCAGTTAGCAAGGTGGAGGTATTGGAAAAATCAATGGAAGGGAAACATTTAGTTCTAACCTGCACATTGACCGTGAATAACCAAGAAATACCAACTCCTCCATTGATTGATTCCGGTGCTACAGGCATTGCATTTGTGCATACCGACTTTGCTAGCCATCATCAGATACCTCTTCAGGAACTGCACGAGAAGAAACAGGTCGAAGCAATCGCCGGAAGACGTTTTTAATCAGGAGATATTGCGTAAATTGCCCCAGTTGGCATTCAGATTCAAGATCATGAGGAACAACTGCCAATGTTTGTTACGAAGTTGGGGCGTTTTCCGGTTATTCTAGGAATTCCCTGGTCGAAACTACATGATGTTGCAGTACAGTTTGCAACAAATACAGTGACGTTTGGCCCACAATATTGCACCACATACTGCCATGATGCGCCTGTAATGGTTCAAGGAGTTAATGATGCACCTCCAGAACTAGTATATCGCAACATGAATGCAATATTCGAGCCACAAATATGCCCACAGAGGCCGTTCTGGGGAACTATAGTTATACTCAATGGATATCATTGGTACAGACAAATAAGAAGAGATGACTAACGATATTTAAGGCATCAGTTGATTATATCAACAAGGCTACAGAAGTGAAGGATTTGAAGAAACGACCCCTGGAAGAGATTGTTCCCAATCAGTATCATGAGTTTCTCCCCTTGTTTTGTAAGATAATTGCAGATCAGGTACCACCACATAGACCCAGTATTGAACATGAGGTACGCCTGAAGGATGGGGAATGACCAACAGGGGGACTGTTGTATTCGATGTTGAGAACAGAATTGTTAGTTTTAAAGTAATTGCTGGAAGAGAATATGTCCAAGAGGTTCAGTCGCCAGTCATCATCACCATTTGTGGGTCCGGGATTGTTCGAGAAGAAACCAGATGGGGGACAACGATTCTGCATTGATTATCGGGATATTAACCGCAAAACAATAAATATTTGTTATCCGCTTCACTTAATAAAAGAAAAAATAAATCATCTATGGAAAGCTCAAATATATAGGAAGCTGGATCTCAGAGGGGCGTTCAATTTGCTGTGAGTTAATGAAGGGGATGAACATAAGTGAGCTTTTCAGATCCGCTATGGATTGTTTGAACCAATGCCAATGCAGTTTCAGACCACAAACGCACCAATGGATTTCCAAGGCCACATTAATAATGCCATAAGAGAAGCCCCGCATGATTTTGCTTCGTAATACTTGGACGATGTATTGATATACAGTAATTCTGATGAGGAACATGATGGCCATGTCAACTGGGTTATGCAAAGCGGTGGTGATGCAGAAATATATTTCAAACTGGGGAAATGCGAGTTCCATATGGAAACAGTGAGATGTTTAGGATTGATTATATCAACAAATGGAATGTCGATGGATGAAGATAAGGTGGATACTGTACCGAATTGGAGCTGGGAGAAGAAGACCAAGAATGGACGTCTTAACAACCTCTCTCAAGTATAAAAATGCCTCGGATGTTGCACTGATTATCAATGGTTTATCCGAACGTATTCGGGGAAAGCAGAACCCCTGCCAATGTCAACAACGAAGAATGAGCCATGGTTATGGGAATTAGAACAACAATTGGCCTTCAAAGTTATGATCGCCATGTTTACACTAGCACCTGCAATTCATCATTTCAATTACGAGACAGAGGTCATTGTTGCCATAGATGTTGCGGATGATATGGCAGCAGGAGTTTTATCCTAATGAGATAATGACGGAGTGTTACATCCCATAGCATACTATTCAAAGATGCATACACCTGCCGAATGCAATTACTATATACAAGATAAGGAATTCATCGCGATGACTACACAACTTGAGGAATGGAGACCCGAGTGTGAAGGTGCTGCATATCCCTTACAGTTTATTACTGACCATAAGAACCTTGAGTATTTCATGACAAGGAAGCTGTTAAATCAGAGACAGGTTCGCTGGTCCGCGTTTTTAACACGATTTGATTATGACATACTATATAGACCTGGGAAATCAAATGGAAAAGCGGATGGATTGACGAGGAGGCCGGTAGACCCCCTTATGGAGGGGGATGAGAGATCAAAACATACGGAACAGGGGGTTCTAAAACCGCAGAACGTACCAAAACAATTGCGTTTGTTGGCAGACAGTGCGGCCGCCCAGGCCCATCACTAGATTCCTGATTTTATGAAAGAACCAAATAAGATCGATCCAGTGAATGGAAAAATATTGAAAGCTACACGCACAGACAGTAGCTTGAAAAATATTACTATAGCGGAATGTACAGAACTGGATGGAAGTAATCTGTATCGAGGGAACTGTTTCGTTCCACATGATGATCAGTTACCGCTACGACTAATACAGGAACATCGTGATACAGCACTCACGGATCATCCGGGAAGGATGAAGACGTATGACCTGTTGGACAGACATTATTACTGGAAGAATATGCAGAGCCAGGTGGAATAGTATGTACGAAATTGTCATAGCTGTCAGCGGTCCCGGAGCTTTCAACATTCAAGATTTGGGGTTCTTTGACAACTGTCAGTTCCAGGAAATCCTTGGGAAGAGATTTCGTCGGAATTTGTCGTAGGGTTGCCAGAGTGTGCGGGATTTGATGCAATTTGGGTGGTAGAGGATAGGTTCTTGAAAATACGATATTTTATCCTTTGCCATACTGCAATTGATGGCATAGAAATGGTAAGCTGTTTTTATGAGATTTCATACGTCTTTATGGACTACCGTTCACAATCCTTTCTGATCGACGCCTCCAGTTTGCATCAAGCTTGTGGGGCCAGATATGTAATCATCAGGGGATGGATCGACGAATGTCAACAGCATTCCATTGTGGAATGCATTGCCAAACAGAACAAGTTAATGCCAGTATAGAACAGTACCTACAAGTGTTCGTTAATCACCAACAGCATGATTGGGTACAGCTGCTTCCCCTGGCTGAGTTTGCTGCGAACAATGGATTATCAGAAACAACTCAGTGTACCCTGTGGTGTGTGGTTCAAGGCATAATTACTCAGATGTAGTTCGGAAGAGAACAAACACCGGACCGGGATCATCGGCACCTTATTGCCGATCAGGTCCAAACGACGATGCAAGAAATTCATGAACACCTCTGTGTTGAGATGAGATGGAGTCAGGCAGTACAGGAAGAGGTGGCAAATCGAGACGAGTTCCTGCACCGAATGGACAGGAAGCAACTCAGGTATGGTTTGATGCCCGTCATATTCAAACCACCCGACCGACTCGCAAGTTGGATTGATGGTAGTCAGCACCATTTACAGATCTCGGTAAGATATCTCTGGATGGTTACTAATTAGAATTGCCTGCATCTAGACCAATTCACCGAATTCAGCCGGTTGGGTGTATGGACCCAGCAGTGGATGATCCCCTTATCAGAAAATGAATAGAGCTTCCGCCCCAGCATCAGCAAAATGTATTTTAGTCACTGGGAGCCTCCAGGAGTGTCTGAGAGGAGGCAGAGTGTAAACTTAGAAGAGTCAATTTGAGGGGAGAAACAGACCGTAGGAGGGCAATCCGGCCGGCCTTCAGAGTAACTGGGATCTCTGATGACTGGTACGGAAGCACCATGGGAGCGGTTGTGATATGGTTGGGAGCACCTGGGACTGTCGCCCAACCAATGCGGAATCCAATACTAACTCTGAGAGATGCCTGGGTTCTAAGGGATATTCATTCAACGGACTGCAGGTGTTATCTGAGATGCTCCGGATGAAAACGAGCAATAAGAATACCCTCCACGTATGATGCATAGATTATTGTTCATTATCAACTTCTAAATGATAATATAGTACCCAGTATCTCATTCAACATTCTACTGTTTGCATCGCTACATCAAGGCGAACCAAAGAAAATGAGGAGTGATTCAAAAACGAAAGCAGGTGAACCAGAAACAATAACCCGGCTGAGCGATCGAATGATATCAATCGAACATAGTCTCAATGTCATCCACTAAATCTCCGATCTCATCAGGGCCGACAAACTCCGGAACACACAATTCATCAACAGCGCAATAAAGCTGGAGGCGCTCTGTGTATTTCCGAATGATTAAGGTCTGGCGAGTGGGCGAAATTGAATTCCCATGTCGTTTGGCTCGATTTGTGATATCTAAAGGGTTGGAATTGAGAGGTTAGCTCGCGGAGAATCGAGATGGAGTTTGAAAGGCAATATGATGAATTCGCGGGGAAAAGAGGTGCGCCACCAGGAATGGAGTGCCTGATGTGGAGTGCAGGGTGGGCAAGGGGAGTGATGATGGTGATGGAGGAGTGGGGAATGAAATTGGGGGGCGCAAATCAGGGCCAAGGAGCGCCTATCCAGCAGAGCAGCGCATCTATGCTGAGCATCGCCGAAACAGCGGGAGGGGAAGAGTGTGGAATGAAATAGAGGCGCTCCTGATCGAGGTCGAGGAGCGCCCATTGTAGAGGAGGAGCGCCGACAGAAACGCAGTATGGAGCGCTGAAGGAACTATCGAAGTGCCAATCCAGACTGAGGAGCGCTGATGGGGATTGAGGAGCACCTATGATAGTGGAGGAGTGCCGATGGGGATTGAGGAGTGCCTATTATAGCGGAGGAGAACCATAGTGGGGGGGGGGGTATGAAGCAGCCCCACCAAGTGTAATTGATGAGTGCAGTGGCTTCTGCAGTAATACAATTTATCACCGTGGAAGGGCAAAATTTACCTCGATATTCATCTTGAGATAATATAACTGTAACCTTCTTTCCAGTGGCATACTCAGTTAGTGCACAATCGATAGCTGCGGCCATAAGGGCTAGTGTCTGCGGTGCGAGCGGTTGAAAGAACTGCGATGTGGTCGGCTGTCGACCCAAGTTATTGGCGGTGAAGAGAAATTGGTGGTAGATTAAGTCAAGCACTTCCATCCTCGTGAACCAGGACTTGTTATCTTCGATGACCTTCGAGAGATAGGCATCATCAATCAGGAGATAGTTAACCTGGATTCGAAGTTCAGTCTCAGATCGTAAATCCAACCGGTAACTTCAGACATTAGTTCGACGAGCTCCATCTGCCAAACGCCCTCGAATGGTACTAATCTTTAGTTTTAACTATGTATATTTTTGGGGATTAGTATCATCACAAGTCCAATCAAGGAGCAGAAAACAGAGTAAACACTAACGGCTTCTTGGGGTTGTGGATCGATTTTAACAGATGGACCACCGGGCAATTGACAAACAGATGGTGCACCTACCGGAGCACCTGCTATTGCCCGCTGTCGATCCTGGGCTTCAATGGCTAGTCGCCAAGCTTCGTCAACCATCGTGTACTTCTCATCGGAAATGATTGGCCAGGGAGTCTTTGTGAATACGATTGCCTCCATGAACCATTTCGGTACCTCAATGGTAGCCTGTTGGTGTTGAGGAACGTTGTGATCTCCACCTGCCTTTCGTTGAGGAACACTATGATCTCAACCAGCCTTGGGAAGAGGGAGCGCCTGGGTGGGTACAATGTCAAACTCACGTAATATGTTGACGGTTGACTTTTGGCGGTTGAGCACTGGTGGTGCCATGGCCCTTGCTGGATATCGCAGATTTGGAACTGAAGTGCTGGCAATGACAGTGTCGGCACGGTTCCGTTTCTTTGGCTGTGGAGCCCGTGTAGTTCATATTATCTTATTATGACGCACCTGGTCTAGATGTAGAACCTCTTTCTGGTTGTCCAAATCGTCTTCTTCGATATCAGATGACAATATTGACTCTCCAAGGACTTCACTTTCGTCATCGCTGATCTCCTCCCGATCAGTATCGTCATCATCCTGCTTCATACGAATAATAGTGCGGACATTAGCTATCTCTAACACTATACACGAAGGTTGGAGTTCAAACATTTGATTGGCAATGAAGATTGGCTGTCTTCTGCAATGCACGTGCAAGTGCTCGCTCAAGGTGTGCTTCTTGATTCTTCTGTGAATAGTGATTCCTCACCTGGCTGGCCATAGGTTCCATGTTGATGAAGTGAAGTTGCAGAATGTAGACAGAAGCATATAAGAGTAAATTCAGTAGGAAGTTTAATAGAATAACGAGAAAATAGGGCAACAAAGTAACACGCGGTCGAGGAGGATGCAATTCGAGGCGTGCCTGGAAACCGTGTCGCGCAGCCGAGGAGGATGCAATTCAAGGCGTGCCTGGAAACCGTCATGCGCGGCTGAGCAGGATACAATTCAAGGCGTGCCTGGAAAGAGTCCAGAAGACAGTGTCTGCGGTTTATATATATATATTGTTGAAGCTTCATCAGTGTTGAGATTTAGGAAGAGTCAGGTGCACCGGATTAGATGGATTCTTCATGCCCCCTTTCCCGAATGTTAGCATTCGTATCCAAATACGCTATTGATGCAAGAATAGGAGGTTGGATTATGCCAACATACCTAGAATTTGAACCAGATGCACCTGAAGAACTCGAGACATTAACATGGTTGTATCACTAACTCACTCTCAGGGCCGGACATAGGTGGAATCCTGAGAAATCGGTTGATCATGATCGCCCCTGCATATAACTCCGCCGACGGTAGTTCATTATGCCTCTAGTTGGAGCATATGAGCGGTGACTGCGTGGCACAGAATTGTTGGTGTGTTGAAGAATCTTGCAGAATTTGGACGGAGGATAGAGTTGGGACCTTCGTGAGTGGCAGCAGTTGAAGTTACATGGGTTCAAACCAAATTTATTGCTGATAGTGGATAAATATGAATCTCCGAATGCGGTATACCAGTCGGATAGACACCCTATTTTGATGATATTCTGATTTGTTAGGATTCTGCAGCAAAGTTAGCGGTCGATTAGACAATATGGGGTGCAGAACTTCACTTTCAGCGGTCCGAGTCTGCTGAAGTTACAATATTTATGCAGTCAGTGTAAGAGAGGACGGAGAATTTGGGGTTTCACAGGAGAGATTCAACATAGAGAAAGAACCATAGAGGTGCGATGAAGACTCAGGGGTAATTTAATCGATTCCAGTTCTCGTCAATGCCAAGATTGCTAGCGAATGGGTCATAAATACTCACTCACATTATGCTGTTGCTCATACTATCTTTTAAATACCGCATCATTTAATCACAAACTCATTATGAGTCTCAATGCTACAATGTTGACTTAACATAAATATTGGCGTTCAAAGCAGTGCATAAGAACAATATGAATGCATCATGAGGCGTCATCTGACAGCAGAAAGACGAATAACAGCATGCTTTTCCGGCCGATTGAGGTGCAGCTAGCATGGAATTGGCACGCAGGATACAATCAAATGTCTGCAATTGCAGGCTCGCCTTACTTTGATAGTTAAGTGTACTCTCAGTAACTGCCTTTTCTCAACTCGAGCTATCATCACGATTTGTTCTTCCTGCACTCTTGGGATTCGACGTTGCTGGAAATCAGATATCGTCTGTTCATGATTTGTCACGAACTTCAGGCCTTCAAGATAGGAGGTGGACGGGAGCTTGCCGGTCACCGATCGAGCCGCTGAGCAGAGACTGCCATTCAGATTCTATCTCTTCCAGCTCTCTTGATTGGAATCGTTTCACACAATCTATTTTTAGATACGGGTTTTGGAGGCCCAAACATACAAGTTAGTCAAAATGTAGCTATGTCTGCATTAGAAGAGTTGTGAATTTAAGCCTATTCGAGGAAGTGTGGAATACAAGGGAGCGGGAGTTGCCGGCCATCTCCAGAATCGCTGAGGAGAAGCTATCTTTTGAGGTTCAATGTCTCAAGCTGCAGCTCGATTATGGAGCCCGAACGGCAGAAGCGATTTTAAAATCTTGGAAATGTAAGGTCCGAACACACTTCTTAGTCAAAATCCAGTTAAGTGTGGAAAGTTATTGCCCAGAGCAGTGCATGTACGGTAAGTGTGTGGTGGACACCTTGATCTAAAGGATTGGTTGACACGGAGCATGACAGTTATGGCATTTAAGTGGCGGCCTTCACATACCGATCAAGCATAGATTGAGATATTCAGCTGGGTTCCAGCAGGATGAGCCGCGCCTGCATCTAAAAGTTTATTGTCTGACAGATGACACTCTGTGTGCTGGCAGCCACAGATTCAAAGGTAATGCAAAGCGGGAATTCACGGTTCAGAGGCGTGCCTGCAGTGGGATCATATGTGAATTATGTGTGCTTGCATATCGAAATCAGCCGTTGAATAGAATATGCGTGCGGTGTCAAATCTGAGACAATCACACTCGACAGGATAGTGAATCTGACGTGGGCATGAATTTCATTACTGAGCGAGGAAATACTCGCCGGTATTCTTCTGGTAAGCCTGGAATACACGAGCCGTGTCTTTGGGTACGATACATCAACTCGAGATGGCTTAGATCGTCTTTCTATCCGTGGATGATTAGAGATATACTGTGATGGCTCTGGCTCGGGAGAGTCGAGAAGTTGATAGCGATTCTCATGTGCAATTGACTATAAATTTCTCAGCAGTATAGATTCAGTGAATATCCCGAATGCTTTCGCAATTCAAGTGTCCGGTGCGCCTGCAATAGACAAGAAACACATTATTCGCATCACACATGGAGGTTCAGGCGCACCTGATAACTGGAGTCCTGTTCACTAAGTTCGGTGTCACACTTCCACACGGATAATATATGATGAAAATGATATGTGACAGCAGCTTCGTCAAATTGAGACTAAGAGAAATGTACGGTATAGCAGAAATTGACCTAGTTGACTATTAATACAGCGCACCTGCTTTTCATCACATATTGGAGCGTCCAGATGAGGCTATGTTACAGTTTCCCGGATATCTGTTGATCACTGAGTTCATCTCATATTCATCATTATAATCAACAAAGACGAAATGGAATCGAGCACTAACCCATACTCCCCTCGAGCGCCTTATTCACCATACCATTTGCCTATTTCTCATCAGTTGGGGAGATTGTGTTTGTAGAATGTATAAAGAGGCGCACCTTGATTTCACTGCCGAGATAATTATTGTTTATCTTCACCATCTGACAGCACGACATCTCCTTCCTCCGTAGGCTGCTTTGTATGGTCTTCGCGACACTCGAGAATCCGGTATATCATCGAAGTCGTGATGTTCGGTCGGCTCCTCAGGCCATGCAGGACTTTCATTTGAGACACTCCAGAGAGCTGGTGGAGATCACTCGCTCTGTTATCATAACCACTTGGTCCAGTGTTCAATAGCCAGGTGTGTGGAACTCTGTTTTGCCCAAGTTGGACAACCCGTGCAAATGCCTGGCGCTGCTCATTCAATACCCAGAACTTCTGAGTTATTACCGCATGGTTTGCTGCTGTGTGATTGAGGCCTGTCCCACCCACTTTGGGTGTAGTTATGAACACATAGGGATTTGGCGAATCTTGGAATTTGAGCTGCATTTCTGTGCGCTCATTGTTGCCCATTTCCGCATACATGTACAATATATCCAAATGATCTGGAAAAAACTTTCAGAGCAACCACTTCAAATGACGCACTTGGCCTGGCAGCGGAGGATATAGCACCGTCTTGTGAGGAGGTGGAGGTGCACGAGGCAAGGCGCTTTCATTGGTTTCAGGCTCGTGCAGGAGCGCCTCATTTGATGCTTCGACTTCGTCAGGCTCGGGATACTCTGCTGGTTTGTTGACAACCATTGGTAGAAATGTGTCTCTCAGCCATCGGAAAATCGGAGAATCCACCCAGGTGTCGTGTGGCCAATCATTGTACCATTGACCAGAAACGTCATTCTGATCCTCGGTGTCTCCCAATACCAATGAGAAGCATGGCAGCCGCCATCGATGAACCCTCTACGCTCCTGAAGCACCCCGTGAAGGGTATCTTTGTACAAGGGTCTTCAGTTTTGCTTGCTCTCCTTCAGTCAATTCGAGAACAACAAGGTGTGCATTCTCCTTGGGTATCCGAACCAGTGGTTTCACATTTGCAAGTATTGATTCGGACCACCTCCTGATCGTCCAGGGCTTTGGAATTTGGATCATGCGGTTTGCCGCATCCTGTTGAGCTTCTTCGTCTTCAGTCTGGATAGCATGCATCAAACTCTTCACAGCGGAATGCAGTGCATAGGCGCCGTGCATTTCCATCACAGTCTCATCCTCTGGATCTTCAGGTGCACATGAAAACAGCCACATCTTCTGAAAACACCAGTCATAGAGTGAATGGAATCCCGGAGTTGCAGTGACTTGAAGTTTGAATCCAATTCCCGCATTCATCACAATTCGCCGGCCCACACTATTTTTCGTCTTCTACCGATGAGACTCATCAAACATCCCGAAACTCCATGAACAGTAGGAGAGTTGGCCGTTGCTTGATGGTTTCGCTCTGGATGTTAAGGTATCATATGACACAAGGTGGATATTCCATCGGTTTTCTGGCTCGTCAAGACTGGTGTGGAGATCCTCGTGGGTGAGATTCACATTTTCCACGTGCAACAAGTTAATGAGTTTGAAATCTGTTGCAAATGTCATATCATCGATCACACTCTTGAACATCTCTGCAACTCCGGGCATTGTCACCACCAGGATTGGATCAAGGGCGGATGTTAGCGCTGGATGCCCCTGCGGGGGAGTTTTCTGTGTCTCGATAAGGCGGAGGGACATTGAATTTTGTCTCTGCTGTGGACACCATTCCCGTTCTTCACCGATTATCCCGGGAAATTTGTTCCGTACCATATCCACCCCCTCTGGAAAGGTATTCCCCCACAAAATCGACAGCGGTAACCCCATTACAAGCTTCTCAGTCAGCAGTTTGCAAATCATTGCTGCAGCCACCGAGGTGAAAGTCTATCCAAGACCCATTTCATCCGCCACCAGTGCTCCTGGCATGTCAGCATCCCAAACCCACCTCCTCACGATGAACCAGATGGCCCAAACCTGGTGCGCAAGAAACTTCATTCCGGGCAAGCTTGGAATTGAATACTTGTGGCCTGGAACTCGGTCATCTATTGATTGATGAATCGGACGAGCATTCAGCAGTGTGACCACCTCATCAAGACACTCGTGTTCAAATTCGGTGTTGATTGTATTGAGAACAGTATTTAGTACTGAACTGGTATTTTCTGGATCGAGGTCCTCCTAGCCATCCTCCACTTGCTCCTGAACCTCTCTTGCTCCTTGGTCGGTCTTCATTTCATCGTCAATGATCTCTTTCAGTTGCTCCGAGGTAAGTTGGGCTGATAGGCTCATACTCCGGTGCTCCTGAAACTCACCGCGATGTTAGGTTTTTCACAGAGAAGCATTTTGACCCAACAAGTATGTGGAATATAATCAATTCTATTCACTCAATCAGAACTTACATTATTACTACTATCAGTCACTTTCCCAACTGCCTTCCTCATCCAGCACTCTTTCATTTTCATTGGCTGCCTCCGAAGTCTAAGTATACGGAATAGCAGTGGGCATAACTAACCGGAACAAGGCTAGCGGAGATTACCTTCACCGGCCTAATTACGTGCTCTGCAATATCCTTCCCTGTCGCTGCCTTCATTTCTACCAAAAAAGGTTGCACATCGTGTCCCAGTTTCAATTTGAAGGCATTTGAAAGGGAACTGTTGTATGAAATCTGACCAGATAGAGGGTCATTCATCGTTTGCCCTGGTGCGTATAATCCCATATACTCTTCGTCCAATGCTTCCTGCGTCAAGTTGCATTTGTATATGGCAGTCAGACTGTATGGTTCTTTCGGGCTACAATTTTGTCCGATGAAATCAATCAGCTCCTCCCTGAGCCTCACATCTGTGTACGAACCTTGGAGTTACATGCTGGATGTCTGGTCATTGTCGCCATTCGGCACTCGAAGACTCACAACCATGAAAGTTGTATTCGGCAACTCTGGGAGGTTACCTCTCGCTTTGTTGCCCACGTGCTCTCCCACATCCGTCGCCGGTCGCTTGTTGCCTCGCCTAGCCTTCTTCCTCGCCTCCCGAACCTCGCTTGAAAATTTCTTCAAGAATATCGCCACCCATTGCCGCTGAATCCATTCGGCATTATCGAAGTTTTCCAAACGCAGCCGGGTCTCGAAAGTCTCCAAAAAATCTGCAACCGCCGTCTCCCAGTGCAGGGGTCCATTGCGCAGCTGTTTCAGACGGTTCTGTCCCCGGAAAATGGACTGATGCTTCTTCTCAAGAGACCCAGCCACCCATACTTTCTTCCACTTGTTCAATGCACTAAAGTTGGGCTGCCCCATCCTTTTGGCAAATTGCTGCAAGGAGAATTCTGTTTGCTTCAAGCTGATTGGGGCTTTGCCTTCGGGTCCGCTCATGTCCGACGAATCGTCGCTCTCATACTCTGCATCATATTGGTCATAGGGAAATCTCTGGTAATTGGGGCAAATCGGCAATCCCGGCAACATCTGTCCTGTGCGGCTCCGCTGCTGGCTGAAATCGTTTCGTTGGGAGGCTAATCCGGGGTCTTCCAGGTGCGCCAGGAAGTTGTCCTGGAGCAGTGGAAGCGGAAGAGGTCGGCCGAATGACTGGATTGTTTCCAGCCGGTGCTTGAGGCACTCGAGGTGGGCCTGGAGATGACGACCCATGTCCTGCGAATTGCTGAGGGGGCAATATTTGAGGTCCACCATATCCTCCTTGGGGGAAATCAAATGCTTGCCACGATGGCCCATAACTCTGATATCCTTGGGTCGCACCAGAGCTTGGTTGTGAGCTTGGTGTCATGTTGAATAGAGCCTGGTGGTAGAACTGGGGAGCGCCTGAAAATGGTGGCTGCGAAGGCAGGTAACTATACCCTGGTGCTGGTGGTGGTGGTGCTGGTGGTGGTTGTGGTGGACGAAATTGATTCGCGGATTGCCCGAATTGAGTGTCTTTGATTGGTGTATTTCCAGCATGATTATCTGACACTCCCACATTGTCTTCTGGGCGTTGTTGCGAGCCAAACAGCCCACTGGTTGGAGCCATATTGGTTGTCTTCAGCGGAGATCCATTCGTCGACATCGTATGTGAACAAAAGATGGTAGTAATCAAATAATCAATTCAATTGGTGATTTCGCATGAAGCAGAGTATTGTTGAGAATATTGAAGGTTGCAGTGACCTTCGGCGGAATGAAGGCCTCTTATATCGATCTTCATTGTTACCAACTGTGGTATTGCACTTCGCCTTTGATCCCATGAAACCCGGCTGAGAAAAAGAAATCATAGTCACACACTTCCCGCCTTTCTTTGTTATATGCTCCAATTGGTATAGTAGGATCTTGGATAGAAGCTCACCTTTGTTCAGTTCATAACTGTAAAAGGTCATAGAAGGGATACGACATGATATCTCCAGGAACCTAACAAGAACCATATCCGGTTGGAAGGTTAGCACGACTAGGCATTTTATACTCAAATTGTGTGTGTACGACCTACAACTTCATTCAATATGAGGCGTGTTAGTCGAGCAGCAACAGTGATTGCTACCTTTTGAGCTGCTTGTAATAACCTCGTTGTCTCCTCCGGATCCACCCACCCGTCAAGGATCATTACTGAAGCAAACATCCTACTAGCCTATCAAGTTCTCAATGATCATTGAGCGGGCATACAGTCAGCTAGGAAACTTACCTATCCATTGTATCAAGCTGATGTTATCCACTGCTTGAGGCTCGAGAGTAGACATAACCTGCACAATGCCGCATTGACGTAGTATACGATAAAGCCGATCGTAGTAGCACCAGATGAAGAGTATTAAAAGTTGATCGCAGTGATGACAAATGAAGCTTTCTCTGCTAACGATTTTCAGTAGATATTATCCTAGTTTGTGAAGAAAACTGATCATGTGGTGACTTTGTTTTACCCCTCCTCTATATTTGGTGCGGTGCGATGTGGCTTTGAAAGTAATATGCTAACCTGAGTTAGAGTTAGCTCGCTTTCAAACAAATATCTTTGAGGCTCAAATCTAGCAACAAACCATACCCCCTAAAGCATCATCGAGATTCGTCAGAACACAGAGCATTTCTGAAATATGGTCAACACTCGCCAGAAACATGATAAATGCTTTATCTGCAAAAAGAAATTATGCAACGAGAACCGACTGGAAGATCACTATCAACAATATCACCCAATATCGATGAATGAAGGGCTATTACCCAACGGGATTCTACCACCTGCAGGCTTCCCTCACACTGAGCCATCATGGTTTGACTACAGTTGGTGCACCTGAATGGCCGTCGACAAGCTGTCAATTAACGATCTACTGATAGACAACATACCAGGTGCACCATCACCTGAAGATACTCTCAACGAAGAACCAATAGACCCTCTGCAGCCTGATCTCACCTGTACCCCTGATCCAACCAAGACAAAGACTCATAGGCAGGTAGTTGGAGTGGAAAATGTGGGGGGGAAAGCGTATGGCAAAGCAACTGGATTGTACAATGAGCATCGCGAATACTCAGAACAATGGAATCCATTGCATCCATTTCGGTCCGCACACGACTTTCAGCAAGCTCAATCGTTTAGCCAGCAAACGAAAATCTGGATAGATCAACATCTCAGTCGTGGACTGGACAACTTCAAAATCCAATCTTGCCAATCTGCAGATGCCTTGCGAAAACTCCTTTCTGAACTTGATTTCGGGCTCGGCGATGATAGTTGGGTTGAAGATGACTCACATATCTTTGGAACATTATACTACAGGGATATTTTCAAATGTATCCAGTTCCTCCTAGCACATCTTCCTTTTCACGCCCACCTCGAGTTCGAACCGGTGCGCCTCACAGACTCTGAGTGTCGTCGAATCTATAGCGAGATGAACACGGGCGATTGGTGGAGGGATACACAGGATCAACTTCCTGCCGGAGCGACACTTGTGCCAGTCATTTTTGCATCCAACAAGACTCACTTGACCAAGTTTTCTGGCGATTAGCATGCTTGGCCACTATATCTCACAATCAGTAATATTCGTAAAGATATCCGCCGTTCACCCAAAGAGCGCGCCTGGATTCTCGACGGCCTGATCCCATGTCCCCCAAAAGGTGCCAAGAACAATGACGAAGCCTGGCATTCCGCGGTTGGAACTGTGCTGTCTCAACTTAAGCATCTCGACATCACTGGCCCTGGCTTGAAATGGCATTGTGCTGATGGATTCCAGCGACAATGTTACCCGCTGTTAGCTGCCTGGGTCGGATATTATCCAGAACAAGTCATGGTTGCTCAAGTCTCATATGGCTCATGTCCGATGTGCGAAATTCCTAAAGGTGCACCGATGCGGCATTCAACCTTTCGACGACTCGATAACTCAATAGACCAGCATATTTACTCGGAGCTGCTGGAGGACATCAATATTGATGCTCTGCACACTCTAGTTGTCCACCCAATCTGCAACCAGTTCTGGCAATATCCTCTCTGCAATATCTATCGGCTTTGGCAGCCTGATGAATTGCACCAGCTGCTCCTGGGTTTAGTTAAAGACTTATTGCACTGGCTGCTCAAATACCTGAAAGCGAGACACATCGAGGATCAATTTGACAATCGATTCACAGCGGTGCCACGATATCCCGGCCTCCAGCACTTCACTAAAGCATTCGATTCATTGAAAAGCGGCACCTGGCAAGGTAAAGAGATCCGTGGAATGATCAGAACACTGGCAGTGAATTGCGCTCCAATTCTTGTCTGCTCCAAGGACAACAGGAAAACCGCCTCCGATGAAATGGTAATGGGAGCAGTGCAGGCATTATGTGGATTCTCTCCACTTGTTAGCCAACACAATCACTCTGATCTATCCCTCAACGCACTTGACGATGCACTCAAGTGATCTGACCAGAAGAAGGGTGTTTTTCGAGAACCGAAAATGTCGAAGTCTGCGAAGGCCAAAGTAGATGACCTGTTGGCAATGGAATCCCATCAGTTACGTGAACAAACGATTCTTAAGATTTGTGCTGCAATCAAGGCCCTTGTGTATGGGGCTGAAAAGATTTCCTCAACAAAACGAAGGCAATTTCAGGTGCGCCTGAATAGAGCCCAGCAAGCAGCAACCACTTGGTCAGATGCTCATCGTCAGAAGGCAAACGGGCGATTGGAGCGCGAAATGCATCAAGTGACACCTGCTAAACGCACCCGTTTCAATAAATTATTCCAACATCATGAGCGACAACTATTGCAGGAAGTCGGCACCAAAGGAACCGGTCCCAGAAGCAAATTCGCAAAACAACTTGCACTAATGAAAACTGCAGCCGAAGACGAGGTTTATGGGGCGGCAAACATGACCGCCGACAAGCGACTGCAATTTCGGATCCGCCTATCCGATGCTGAGACAGATGCCACAACCTGGAGCTTGGCTGATACGGAGCGCGTCACTAACCAGCTGGAGAGAGAGATTTATGGCATCACCTCGAATGAACAGAAGCGATTGAAGAAGGAATTCTCCATCCGCATAATCGAGTTTGAAGCTTGGTGGGAGCCAATCGGCATTCAGGCGCTCTGGAGAACCATCGAACAACGTGTAATCCATTTCGGATATCCAAAGATGCATATTGTGAGCCACATATCAGTGTCAATTCGCTGAATGGGTTCCGGTGACAATTTCACCACTGATATTTCTTAACGGCTAGATATCGCCAATGTGAAAGAGGCATATCGATCTAGCAACAAAGTCAATTACATTCGACCGATGCTTAAGCATAATGACCGGTGTACCGGTCTTGACTATATGGAGGAGAAATTGTCATATCTTGCACTCGAAGGCTGGTACGATGTTGACTCTGCAAAAGATTTTAACCTACTGTCCGCTACTGATAAACGGCGAAGTACACGCAGAGCCCATCTGGGATGTCTCCAAACAATTCAAGACGAGCCCATTATCCGCCCTGTATCTCAGCAGGTATATCGTTTGAGAGAAACTCATGTCCGTGGAGTGTGCAGAAGTATCAAATTAATTTCACTCAGAGATGCATCAGAAGATTTCGGAATTCCCAACTTTGGACAGCTATTCCACACTCCAATTGAAGAGGACTGGGGACACGAAGTTTGTGGACTCGTGCTCGGATATGATCAGAATGTACTCATTGACAGTATATGGATTAAACTCCAGAATGGGCCATTGTACTACCGTCAACCATTTCACAACCCTACTTCTGTTGAGCGTCTGGGACTTGATTGCAAGGTAGAAAATACCAATGCCAACCAAGGGATCATGCCTGAAGCTCATAACATCTGGGTCCAGTATACGCCAAGTGAAGAGAATGACCTCGATAACACCTTCCAAGGTCGAATTCCTTGTTTTCCTGAATTATCCTTCAGCTGGACTCCCCCGAATCAGATCCTCCAAATTTAGGAGCGCCTGCCAGCCGGCAAAGCACTATCGACGTTTGACAAGAGGTGCAACAAGACCCAACAATGGGTATTACGTCCTCAAGCTCAAGAATACGCAGTGGTGATTCCAACAAAGTACCAAGATCTTCATTGTTGGGCTGATTGTGTCGACGGGTTCATCCGGGTGGTCAAAGAGACGAATAAGATGCATATTGTACACATTGGAGCAATAGATGGACCAGCACATTTGGTGCGGGAGAATGCTGCATCGGGTGGGATCGATTGCGTATGGCTTGTAAATAATCATGTTGATTTAGATACGTACTGGACTGTATATTAATTAGATTAGCATGCCTGATTGAGGTGTATAGCTGTGAGATAGTTTATCAAATTGTACTATTTGATATAGACATTATATATTATCACTCCCGGAGAGTCTGGCTCCAGGTGCGCCGGAATGGTCCTGGTGACGAGTGTCGTAGTCCCAGCAGCTCCGAAATTTTGCCAACTTAAAGGCATGATTTTATCGCATTCTGAAGATGACTTCATACTCTGGAGAATATTCTTGTATTCTGTTCTGCAACTTCAGGAGCGTTGAGGAGCACATGAAAGTACATCTCAGAGCACCTGAGAAGCACATCATTTTGCATTCAGCCTGTTTGGGAGCTTCTGGGAGCGTCTTGAAGGATCGGTGAGGCTGTTCAGAATTGCTGGGTCGTTGAGTTATGACTTCCGAACCATTTCACATTTTGCTGATGAGGTGAAAGTCTATGGTGAAGAAGTATATCGGGTATTGGGTATTGAGGAGAGCAGGATGTATCGGAACCAGCTACGGAACCTGGTACGGTGGACTGAATATGACTCCTTGACTTGGATGCTTGTGAAGATCATGGATGGTATGCAGGCGGTAGAACAGTTCCATCAACGGAATCCACAGAAAGCAGGACCATTGGAAAGTGTTCTCGGAGGACCTTCAACCTGGGTGGGGGATACTGTAATAGTTTCAAGAAATAGAAAGGTACTTAGGAGTTATGACGAGAATTTAGGGATGCTGTGGAAGGAATTGTGTTATGGAAAGGCAGAGAAGTTGAGAGACATGGAAAATGTGGAAAGATGGTTGCGGTATAAATTGGTATGATAACAAAGGTGGCTGAGATGTTGCGACATCGGATGATGTAGCGAGTTTGTATCGATAACGAGTGATATTGGTGGTGTGTAACAGCATGGGATGGGATTCGGATGGTACATCGAGGTTCGGGACCTGGTTCAAGGATGGCATATGAACTGTATTTGAAGAGAGTGTTGTTTCGCGTTGGAGGATTCCCTTTTAATCTCTCTTTACTCGTTCTCTTATATAGCAAAGCGAGTTACACATTTGAAACAGCTTCGACTCTGGTCTTGGCTTGAATCCCTCGAAACACACATCGAGCCTCCTGTCATGTTTTCGATATCACATGTATTAGTTACCAATATCACCTACGCCCGATCCCGCCTGTCACAGAAGAAAAACAGACTGCTGGAGAGGCTTTAGCTCGTATGTAATGTTCCCGAGAGTGCGATTGCTCGCCACGAGAAACTCAATGTAAGTCTTCTTCCATTCATGCATTAGTGGCAGAACTAACCACCATGCATTTTGATAGACCAAGAACAGCAATACCATGGAAACACACCGCGAGGTGGTGGAGATGTTCCATGATGAGGAAGCTGAGATTGGGATGCTTTCAAAGAGTTGCAAGCGCATTGTTCATTGATTTCTTGAACCGAATGTTGATGAGGTTATCACTGCTCTGGAGGCATTGCGAATCTCTGCTGATAAGGAGAGTGTTGTTTAAGAGGAACGGTTGCTTAGGGAATCAAAATGTCGAAGTTTGGTAGAATAATTGGCACTTTTCTACCATGTAAGGGCTTTTAATCTATTGTTCTGTCGCTACTCTCGATACACGCAATTAGTTCAATGAGTCCGAACTAGTATTGGCTGGTATACTTCAGTATTATTCAATATGCTTCGCTATGATATGCAAAAAAAATAAAGTAAGTTCCCACCCAGGGTGACAGTACTTCGTAGTACTTGTTAGTACTGACTGGTATTCTTCTGTATCAATTCACCAGCTGAAAGAATTACCAACAAGATTTGTTACACTTCAATACCAATCAATTCTTCTCGATACCTATCTGTACACAATGTTATCTTTTTGTGCCTGATGATTTTCGTCATCTCTACGATACTATGCCCAAATTCCCTTCCTACTTCTCCACCTGCCTGTTGGACTTCGTTACAAGCATCTTTGTGGGATTTTTTGGCTGTACGACCTTATCGCCATCACTGTCGGCATCACCATCACCATTAACATTATCATCACCATTTTCGTCACTACCGTTACCACTGCTATTGCTGTCATCCTTCTTTACCTGCCTACCACTGTAATGGCGACATTTGACCCGAAGCAGGGTAAGCACCATTGTATATTGATCGCTGCTGCGAAACTTAGATCAGTATCAAATGTCTTCTTAATATACTCCCTATCTATAAGCACTCACTTTCGTGTGTAACCATATACGTTATCACACATCTGCAGCTAGACATAGGCGTATATGCCATTACAATTTATTCGAGTTTCACTTATCGGATACAGTTCGCTCACGAGGAGATATGAGTTTTACCCCTGTTGTCAAAAAACGACCCATTTGACAGGAAACGAACAGCTTGCAAGTGAATTCTCCCGTCAATTGTCTACTATTCCTCCTAAGACAGCTGCCTGAGGACAATTGGGCTTGGCTAGTATATGTTCCCGCACGGAAAACCTATGATGGCATCTCGGCCGAGTAACCCCTATTATTACCCAAGGAGCCACCGTACTTCCGGAAGCTGAAATCCACAACAAGGATGATCACGCCGATGAAGAAATCACTGCCAACATGGAAGATACCCTGAGTGATGGCCTAGGCGACAACTTCAGCGATGTCCTGGCCAATAACCCCAGCAAGTCGGAACCTACCACGCACTCTGCAATCTCGTCAATGCGAAAGATGATGGACAATCAGCGAGAAATGCTCAATAATGCCATTCAACAGAATACTCGACTATGTATGTACAATGCCAAGCTGATGGAAGCAACAGGGAATACCACAGAGAGTCTATTCGACCGGAAGCAATGAAAACCATAATCTTCGATATGTCCCATCCAGAACTGTACTACGGCGGAGCAAAAGATCTTGATAACTTCCTCGACACCTTAAAATCGAATTTCCAATCCCACGTCGACTTATTCCCGCACGGAGCTCCCGACAAAGTCCAATATGCAGCAAGTCTTCTCAGCACATGGAACAATCACCCGGACTGGGCACGGAGACAGACAAGGATCACCTATCCAGTGGAGTTGCTTCGGGACCTACGGAGTAACTCTGATCCCTGTTTGAAATACTTCGAGGCCTTCTCAAAATAAATTGAAATGATGTATGGTGATAACCGCCGAACACTCAACGCAGCAATGATGAGTACGACCAACTTCCTCCAAGGAATGAATGAACCTGTGAGAGTGTACCGAAAATGAATCAAAGCAAATGCGAGATCAGCGGGATGGCTCCCGCAGAACAACACGAACCTTCACGAAATCGCTGGGTGCGGACTGTGACCAAGACTTAAGTCCCAGAAGAAGCTGTTGACTCCGAAGAACGGAAGATTTAACAGTATGGAAGAGCATTTCGACCGCGCTGCCGATTCAGCAGTCACGCCGGAAGTGAAACAGCCCCAACCGCAGCAGCCACAACAACAGCAAAATTAGTCATGAGAATTATCCCAACAAGAGGGCAGGAAACGTAACTTCTGACCATACATATCCGAGGAGGCCGAAGTACTGAAGCACGATAAGTCAAGGTTGGACAAGGATGATAAACTCACTCCAGCACCCTGGGTCTAGCCAGAGCTCTATGAAACTTGGAAGTTGGAAGGAAAATTCATACGCTGAGGATCACCGAAATATTCAACACTCTGGTACACGAAATATCCACGCGCCAACTTCCCCAAAACCATTCTCCTTTCGGAGATGGAAAACAAATCAAACACCAGCACTCCATCAATAATCAACAACCAAAAAACTACCCTACCTCTCGGGGTATTTAGCCAAGCGGGAGAGGATGCACGAACGGAATCTTGCATTGCAGTCATTGGTTATCATTGCATTGATGCTCACATTGGAGGAAATTCAAAAGCATCGGATTTCACTAAGGCCGATGGTTGTCTTTGAGAGCCCGAAAGCTCTCATGTCAAGTCAATATGTGTGTGAAATTGCAAGACCGGATTCATCGCACATTGTCCATGATGTCCAGATACGAGATCAACAAAGAGAATTGCAGTGAATACAAGCACTCAGCGATTGCGGCGCTACAAGACTCTGTATATCTCCAAAACTTCTTGACCAACTTGGACTACCCCACAAAGCAGCGCACATCACAACTCGCGGCATTGGCGGTCAGGTGATGACGCATGCGAAGGAGAGACACAAAACGGCGATGATGGCCCAATATAGGGATCATTTAACCTCGGTCCATGAACCAGGTAAACAATTTATCCCAATGATGGCTTATAATCTAGTATTGGGATTACGATGGTGCAAAACCCTAAAGCCGGGGATCGACTGCGCTACCGGTCAATTAACTTCATTAAGACCCCCACGTAGCCGAGGGGAGGCACGCAGATCAGGTATGATAGTGCATTGGTACAATTGTCGGGATGACAAAAGTACGAAAGTACCGCTGCCAGACATTGGTGGGAGTACACCAATGATCAACTCCACGTCTGAGCTCCCTGGGGATGTAGATGGAAAACCAAGAGTGAGCCGTGAGGACAGTCCAACTCCAGATATTGAAATACTCGGAGAAACCACATGCAATGATCTCTTACCAACAAATGTCACCATCGAGACCTTCGCTCTACGACTAGGGCATTGCAGTTGACTGCTGGGAGCGACAATGTAGTTTACCACTTTGGAAAATCCTGATGAGATTGAGACAGTCAGCCGAAAGCGCTGGATGAGCAAGCACGGAGCAGTGGCGGTAGTTGCGGCGGAAGAGCGTCATCGGATCCTTGAATGACTGCTGCTGGCTCGCCAAGTCACGATGGGAGTTGTGGAGTAGCGTGGCTTGGCTTGTTTCTGGGCAAACCGCATGACCAGCAATTCTGGGACATTCCTTCCCATCATGCCAAATCCCAAGTGAGAGAGAATGCTGACACGCAGATGCCGGCACAGGTACTGTACCTACTGACGATGGAGGTAGTAACCCCATGTGATACAAGGACAATGTGGATGTATTCAGTCAACATAGGGCAGAGACTCATGCACCGCACGGGCCAATTGACCACGTAATTGATCTGGAACCAGGCCTCAATATGCCATATGGCCGAATCTGTAACCTTTCGAAAGTCGAGTTGAAAACTCTCAAGGCGTACATCAAACCGAACCTACCCAATGTATTTATCTAGCGATCATCATTGCCAACGGCAGCACCGATTTTTCGCAAAGAAGAAGGATGGCGGCCAACGACTATTTATGGAATATCGACATCCCAATAGCGCCCCAGTGAATAACCGATATCCTCACCGACGACCTCAGTGATGCTTGACCGGTTGTGCAGAGCTCTGATCTTCACGAAACTGGACCTTTGGACTGCCTATCACCTCATCCCAACTAAGGACAATGATGAGTACAAAACTGAGTTTCGCACCGGGTACGGTCAGTTTGAATACCAAGTCATGCCTTTCAGGTGGAGAAACGCACCAGCTACAGTCCAAGCTTATTTCGACATCTGTATACAGCGCTTCATTGACAACTTTGCTGCGTGCTACTTCGACAACATACTGATATACTCCACCAATGAAGAGGTGCACGCGAAACAGGTACGAAAATTCCATGAAAAGCTTTGAGAATTTTTCCTCAACTCAAAAATCACAAAGTGCCATTTCGGAGTCACAGAAGTCAGTTTCCTCTGGTTTGTCATTAGCCCCTATGGGATCGAGAGTGGAATCGGACCATATATCAAAGTTCGAGGATTGGCGAACCCCGAAGTCTGTTCAACATGTGATAGTGCTGCTCGAATTCACAAACTTCCACTGTCAGTTTATGAGGAAACATGCAAAGGTAACAACACCGATATCTGACCTGCTGAAGAAAGCAGATACATCTAGGACCCGTAAACAGCTCAAATTGGACTGGACTCGGGATGCAAAATTTGCGTTCCCGAAGTTGACAAGGGTGTTCACCGATGCACCAATTCTGAACTACTTCGACCCGGCAAAGCCGTTCACTCTGCCGATCGAAGTCAGCGACTTCGCGATTGCCGGCATTCTCAACCTGTATGAGGGTTTCAAGTTGCTCACACGGGTCAACTTCTGCTCTCGAAAATGCACATCTGCCAAACATGACTACGCCATGTAGGATGGGGAGCTCTTGGGCATCGTTGAGACTATTAAGCAATGGCACAACTACCTTGTGGGAGGGAATGATAAGGTCCTCATACATTGGGCTCATAAATACCTCGAATATTTCCAAACGTCAAAAGTACAATCCCAGAGACCAGCGAGATGGGTGGAGATCCTCTCTTTGTATGACTTTGTTAGCGAAAACCTGGAAGGCAAGAACAATTCAGCAGATGGACCATCGAGAAGACCCGACTATGAGAACGGCTATGACAATATGATGGCATCGCTCCTGGCCATTTTCACAGCAACCACCATGACCGAATCATATGATGACCTTCTACCGGAAATCAAAGCAACACAGGACACCGACTTTCTAGTCACTGAAAGTCGGCTAGCCTTGGTCGATGTTTCCACCGCTGTTGAGAGTCAATGGAGATCAATCGACAGAGCTCTGACCTATGAGAGGAGGATATACATGCCCGCAGCACTCCGCAGTTGAGTGACCAGCCCTTTCCAGGACAACCCTGAATCAAATCACCTTGGAGCCCTAAACACTGCTGAACTCGTATCATAAGATGTTTTTTGGCCTGCAATGTTGTCAGAGATACGGTAGTATGTAGCCGGCGGCGAGTTGTGGCACCAAATCAACCCACCCTGTCACCGACGCTTTGGACTCAACCTGCCTCTGTCGCCAGCATTTCGTCCTCGGGAGCGACTTACTATTGATTTCATTGCCGACTGGGCCGAGTCAATGGAATCGCAATACACCGGGATCTTGGTAATCCCAACCCTATCATTGAAATGACAATCTACCTCCCCTGCAGAAAGGCCATTCACTCCGCAGAGCTAGCAAGAAAGTTGATTGAACACGTGATCCGCAAACAAGGTGTACCGGACAATATCATCACCGATCGTGGCAAAGTGTTTACCAGTCAATTTTGGAATACAGTTTGCTCCCACCGCACTATCAAACACCGCCTCTCGACAGCCCCCCACCTGCAGCTGGATGGCTAAATTGAGCAGCAGATCCAAAGAATGGAGCAGTACCTCCGAGCGTTTTGGAACCACAAGCAGGACAACTGGGTCGAATTGTTACCGCTGACGGAGTTTGCCTACAACAACTCCATCCACCATTCCACGCTGATGACACCCTGCTGGGTGATTTACAATTGCCATCATACTATGCAGTTTAAGCCTACCAAGGACCCCAGTTTCAGATCACAGGTGCTGGTTGACTGGTGGATGGCAGCGGTTGAAGAGACTCATCAAATTCGGCTGAAAAACATGATCGGGTCTCAGGAGCGAGAGACAAAGTACGCCAGCGGAAAAGAGATGACTTTTGCGGTTGGAGGCAAAGTATAGCTATCAACCAGTCACTTGAACACATCCAGGCCATCAAAGAAGCTCGATTACGAGCGCACAGGACCGTATACGGTAAGTAAGATCATCAACAAGACTTCTTACAAACTAGACTTACTGAGTACAATGCGGAACCACAACATTTTCCATGAGTCGCTTCTCGCTCGTTACACACCGCCAGTCGGAGGTCAGCAAGCTGCAGAAACACACGCAATGGAATCGAGGAAACAGAGGAATGGGAAGTCGACCGCATACTCGACTTCAGGCGGAGCTTTCGGAAGCTGGATTATCTTATCCAATGGGCCGGTTAAAACCACATACGCACCGGCTGGGAGCCGGTGGAACACCTTGAAAACGCCCGAGATCTGGTTGACGAGTTTCACAGGGAGCGTCAGGCTCGGCCGAGGGAGTAGGAGAATACAGTCCGGGGTGGAGGTACGGAGGACACGGAAGTAGTTTGGGTATTTCATTGCACTTTGTTTCGTCATTTGCTTTTCGGCTCTTTGATTGTATTTCGGCCTGGTATCAATGCCGTCGTAATGGGTTTTACCACCTACCAATGGAGGTGGAGTTTCCCTGTGCACCGAATCAGGTGAAAGGTAGCCACTGAGTGTACAACTCGGTTGTGGGAGTTATGGGTGTGTACGATTGCGTAGAAAGGATGATTGTTTCATTCTGAATTTCCCTTTCCTTCGTTTCCCTTATATACTGGCTTGTGCAGTCCAGGAGGTCTGTGCCTAGAGAGAGGGATAATGTAACAGCGACACCTGAGCCTAGGCCGGGTAAGCGCCTTTGTATATTGATCGCTGCCGCGACAATTAAATCAGTATTGAATATCTTACTACCATTCTCTGGATATATACTCACTTGGTCTCGTGTGCAACTGTATACCATATCAAACGTCTGTGGCCCGACGTAGGTGTACCTGCCCTTAAAACTACAGTTCACCTTTTGCCTTTGCCTTGCTTCGTATTTGCTTTTGTAAAGGCCTTGTCTACATGCTCTTCTACCTTGCGGGCGCTACTGCAGAACCCGGTGCAATCCTTTCTAGTCTCATTTCAACCCCATCTACAGTGTCTCCCAGTTGTATGTAATAGACAGGCTCATAGATTTGTTTTCAAGCTATCAACATCAATGCTGCTAAGCAGATGGCTACCCCATAACCAGAAGTAGATGAAGGGATTGGTATACAGATTCACAAATTTCACTTTGTGATGGGCAACACCAATACCTTATCCTAACATAGCTCAGTCCCTACTATTCATGGAGATACAAGTAATCATACTAAAGTCTTTGGCAGATATCTTAAATCATAATCTATGATACCATCTCCAGGTTGCTCACTGTCTGAGATGTATTCCTCCAAAGATTCCATTAGCTCATTTACCTTCTTGGAAATCTATGCAGTTGCTGCAATCTTCTTCAGTAGACATCGACAGCTCCAGTACTGCTTCCGCTTGTTGGCCATGCATTGCAATGGGAAGTAATTACCTGAATACCAGAGATCCCCGTTTAGTACTTGCTGATACAGACATCTACTTGCTCAATTGTAGGCTTAGTCACTGGGGTGACGGTCTGGAAGTCTTCTCCATTTCACTTTTGGTAAACCATGCCATTGTTGAAGTACTCCTGCTGATAATGGATTAAATCACATTTGCAGACTGTTGAAGGCAGTTAGGGCAACTACTTACGACTATTGACCATGTCATAGAGGAGTGGTTCATAGGAGCAGCACGTTACTTTGGGCATCAATGCCTAGGAGGACGGCTGCTTGTGACAGCAAACCCTGAATCACTATCACTCCCATCAGTGTCTCCATCAACACTCTGAGACACCACATTACCTCCTTTGCTAGCCACTTGATTGATCTGGTTAGTTTGTTCATTGACTTGGGAATCAACAAACTTCTCACCGGCTTTACTATCCACCTCATCCGCATGTTCGTCCACCCCGTCACCAGCATCTACCACAGTATTCTACTCGGCCCCTTTATCGTGCAGTAGACCACTAACAGCCCTTGACAAAGACAGGTCCATCACAGTGGGAAGCTCCTCGACGTGGGCATTGCCATGCATGTCTAAGAAGCAGTGTGGGGAGGATAAATGAGCAGAACATGAACAAAACGAACGAGCAGGCTCCAACGGCAGAGAGCTTAGTGTTGTATGCATCGTGTCAGAGATTCTGTGAAGTCTGGTGAGGTGAAAAAGTGAGCAAGCCAGGGTGGGAGGTGTAAGTCCCAGTGGATTAAGCGAAGTACAGATAAAATCGGATATCACTTGACTGATGTCGTAGGGTTTTGTACAACTCTGCAAGGCTATATCATTCGTTGATTGTTACAAGCAGGACAACGCTGAAAGTCATTGTCAATAAAGGAATATGAGCCATCAGTGATAGAGAAAACTGATCCTAAATACAGCACTGTTGAGTCATTACACAATTCTGGATGATACTGATAACTAAAGCGCAGGATGAATGCAAATATTCCAACTGAATAAAATTGCCGAGGTTAAGTTGAAGAGGTATATGTTAGTACTGACCAGTACTCCCTAGTGGACTTCCTCCTCCCTGAGTAAATGCTTTATTCACTCATATACACAAAATCATCCCAGGCTAAAACCCTCATGGAAAACAAAAGAGCAGAAAGAAAACAGTAAACGACGCGTAATCAGATGTTCTGCTGCTCCACCTGCACTCTCTCATTCCTGGGCAGAAGTCATTTCACTGAGTGTAGAGTCGAAAAACATACGGCGCTTCCCTCGGAATATGTAGGGATGTGGGTGGGCAGGTTTTTTGCAGCTGAATACACTGCTTTGCCTTCAACTCTACCACTCCACTCCTGTTATATTCCTCCTCACTCGCGCTTGGTCTCATGACTTCCAATGATTTCACCAGTCTGAACGTTTCCAGTCCACGATAGGGCTCAGTACTGTCCAGTCCTACTGGCTGGTCGCACTGGTCTGGACCTCAGAGTGCCAGTGTTGCACTGGACAGGCTCAGTCTGGACCAGTTCATGAAGCTGACGTGGCGGGAAAATCCATCGCTCACCACCATGATGACATACTTTGACAGGGGGAAGCCGGCGGGGCCAATCCGGAAATGCAGCGATAATGGAAATGCACTGAGCGATGGAGAGTGCGGATTCAGCCTAAGGTTTGTGAATCCTCTTTAAGACTTCACACTACTCCTGGATTCCCTACAGATCTTCGACCTTTAGACCAGTATCTAGTTATCACACCATTGCCAATACACACGGTTCACCCCTTAACTATCACAACAGGGAGTATATATTTGGGAGACCACATGTAGATAGACATCATCTCGTCAAACAACATAATACACACTGTATCTTTCTCAGCTCTTGGTCCCACACACACTCGCCAAGCTTTCTTAGATCAACTGAATGTGTGTGGATCCTCAAGCACTCTTGCCGAGCCTTCTTAGATCCACGCAATTCATGTTGTTCTCTACGTACCGTTGCTGAGACTTCATAGATCCACGCAATTTGGGTGGTTTCTAATAGCCTGGCAGCCTTGCAGATTCTGTCAAACTCTTTCTATGCTCTTCGAGCCAGAACCGCACTGTCTCACAAACACGATTCCTCTTGTATGTCACTATTAAAAGACTCAGTGTATGGTTGACTCCCAGGAACGTCGGGCTAATTCCATTGTATTGGACTAGGCCAGTCCCAGTCTGTGCGAAAACAATGGATATTGGAATATGTCTGATTCCGGTCTAAAAATCATTTCATCTGGACCGGACTGAACGCGGACAAGTGGAATCATTGCTTACTTCGCTCTCATTCTTAGCTCAGGGCTTAAGGCACTGGCCCAGGCTCAAGCTCTGGGCTCTGGCTGAAGCTCTGGTTCTAGCTCTAGCTCAAAGTGTTGCATGCTCTCCTGTTTTAGGTTTCTCCCTCCCACCGAGGCCCATCTTTTTGCGTGCTGTGCGGTAACACGATGTGTTGAAAACATTTTATTTGTTCTGGCAGAAAGGCTAAGTATAAATCTACGGAACCCAGTCAATATAATGATAATGGTCGATACACGTCAATACTGAACAGCAACGGACACTACCAAAGCAATTAATATGATAAACAACATATGAAATCTGGGGTGAACTCAATGATGTGTTAAATATTGCGTTGTACAGAATAGTACTGCGCAATATTGCAATGTAAGAATATAAAGCGAAGTACTTTCTGCGACGAACTCTGTACTTGTGAGAAATCAACTGTTAACACACACCGGGAGAAATGACCTTGTGCAACGTGTAACTCATAGAGAAGCTGTTTTAGGGCCCGTAATGCTTAGCATTTTTGATGCGTGGCAGTATGAAGTCCTATGGACCTGCAATTTGACTAGATTACTATGTTACACATGCGATTATGTGCGCTTGATACTATACATTATGCTCCATTCAACACACTTGAAACCAAACTGCCAAATGCATATCATTGCAAGCTCCCAAGTACGCTCTGAAGTACACTCCTGATTGCACTCAATTGTACACTCCCAGCCTGCTTGACTTATACTCCCAAGTACACCTCCAAGCATGTTCTCAAGCATACTCCCGGGCATGCTCACAAGGACGCTCCCAATTGCACTACATGGTCCACTCCCAGCCTGCTTGCCTATATGCTGCCAAGTAGGCACTCCAGACACTCCCAACTACACCTTGTAGTACACTCCCAAGTACACCTCCGAGTACGCTTCCAAGTACACCTCCGAGTACTCTTCCAAGTACACCTCCGAGTACGCTCCCAAGTACACCTCCCACAACAGTAACTAGAACACCTCAGACGAAAGTCCCGAATACACCTCCGAGTACGCTCCCAAGTACACCTCCCAGTACGCTCCCAAGTACACCTCCGAGTATGCTCCCAAGCACACACCAGAGCATGCTCTCAAGGATGCTCCCAATTGCACTCGATGTCAGACTCCCAGCCTGCTTGACTGTACGCTCCCATTCAGCTCTCAAGACGCTCTATACTCCCATGTATGCTTTTGTGTGCTCGATCCAGAGACTTGCTGAGTTGCAAGCGCCAGGCACCGAGAGGTGTCAGGTTGGTGGCGGGTGGTGGTGGGTGACTGGTGGTGTATGGTGGCCGAAATCATGACATTGGTCGATATCATAGTCTGAACCTTATCTTTAGCATGGCCACCGCGATCAGATGTCACGATGCCTCACGGTCATGGTGTTGACAGTTGCAGCCTAAGCTAATACAGTATAGATGGGCAATTCGATCTTGGGGTGAGCAGATCTCCGACTGAGATTTTCGAACGGAATCTTGTACCTGCTTCCCATCAATTTTGGGCGGATGTGTCCGCATTCGGTCTGGACTTATGGCGATGATGGCCATGGCGTTGGTGACAGTTATAGTGATCATAGTATCAGAAGTCGTTAGACAAGTAGGTTGGCTACGTCAATGTCAGCATCAAAGCTTCCACAGACCTAGAGACTTCTATTAGCCAAAGCTTCCACACAGTCAGAGATTTCCAACAGCCAAAAGCTTCCCGTGGAAAACTGTACTCCTTCCGAATATGCTCATGCATGCTTGGTCCACCTGTTCAGTTGAAGGCGCCAGGAACCCGGAGACAGGTAGCGGGAGGCAGGAGGCAGGAGGCGGGTAGCCGGAGGCGGGTGGCGAGTGGCTGCGGCCAAATTCATGACGTCGGTCGATACCATAGTCTGAATCAAATGTTTAGCACGTTCACTGAGACGAAATCTGATGATGCCTCACGACCCTGGTGTTGACAATTGCAGCCTTTGATTCTGTAGGAATGGTAGACAATTGGATCTTGGGGAGAGCAGATCTCCGACTCAGATGTTCCAGCGGAATCTGCTGCTTGCTTCCCATGAATTGTGGGCGTATGTATGCCCATTTGGGCTGGAGCTGATGCTGAGGATGGTGATGGTGATGATTGCGATGGTGATGATTGCGATGGTGATGACAGCGATGGTGAATGTGTCGGTGATGGTGACCATAGTACCAGAAGCACTTAGAGAAGTAGGTTGGCTACGTCAACGTTAGCATCAAGGCTTGTACAGACTTAGAGTCTTCTACTAGCCAAAGCTTCCACAGACCTAGAGCCTTCTATTACTAGCCAAAGCTTCCACAAACTGATACTTTGCCATCGGCCAAAGGTTTCCAGTGGAGGCAAACTCTACTCCTCCCGAAGCACGACTCTCTCATGCAGGATCCCAAGTAGGCTCTCAAGCTGCCTCTCAAGCGGGCTACAGAGTAGGCTTTCAATCGCCAGCGGGCTCTCATGCAGACTCGCAGCGATAGTGTGTACAGTACCGGTAAAACAGCAGGCAGTAAAGGCAAGTATAGGTACATCTCTGGCTGGCTGCCGTAAATAGTTCCTTCGGTCCATGCGCTCATCACTATGAATCGACTATAGATTACAATAGGCTGCTCATCGTGCAGGGGTCCACGGGAAGTTTGCTATGAGCTACGCATGTGCACGTGTGCACGTAGCTTAGCCTATAGTCAATTTGCACTGTTGCCGATGGAATGTGATTCAAATAAGTATTAATCAATACGAGACAATAAAACGTGGTATACATAAGTTGGATTGTTACAACAGACAGACAATGAACTGTCCCGCGAAATAAACATGGCTCAGCAACAGATACAAGCCAGTACATACCAGTACTAGGTGAACTTTATACTTAACATCGTGAGAGTGACATTGGATTGGTGTCGAATGAGAATATGTGTGGCCCCATACAGATCAGCACTGACACAGATGTGAAAATACTGACCAAACCTGAGCTAAATCGCAAAGGTTCTGAAATGCGCACGGATAGAGATAATGTTTGCTGTCGCAGCAGCAAATGATAACCATACAATACCAACACATACTGATGACTGTGGTTAAGTATTAAATGGTTGGAGTCTTGGCTTGAAATGAGTGATTGCAAATTTAGTACTATCTAGTGTGCGGGCAGCTGTCCGCAACTTGTCGACAATATTCTGTTCAGGCATTTGCCAATCGCAAGGACCATATGAGGTCTTAAAATTGTGTAACATAGGTGGACCTTGGATCTCCAAGCACTGCCAATTCACCACCAAACTCACTATCCCACGTCCAAACTGCTGCAAACAGTAGCCTGATGTCGACGGAATACAATTCATCCACTTCCGCCGCCAGTCCCAATGGCCGTACCGCTTCCTCCACTGCATGCAACAGCAAAAGTTCCAATCGACAATAGATTGCGCTACGCGCACATGCGCATCTCATAGGAAGCTTCCTGTGGACCCCTGCGTAATGCGCCGCCAATACTCATCAGTAGTCTGTCCATTGACATCTGCGCGTGGGGCTATGGATGCATTTACGACCAATGGGTCTATGAGTGGAATACCATTGGACTGATCTTGTCTAGTGCATTCCGGCAGGCTCTATGCATATGTATAACGGATATCAGGATATCCGGTGGACGTACTGATCCCTCTATGTTCCAATATGACGACTTGTATTTTGCCGGGATGTGTATAGAGAACACTGCAGTGCTGCTGGATGGAGGGTGGATATCCTACAATTGCACAATGAGTGCATGGCAACTACAAGTCGAGCTCACATTAAATCTATAAGATTAGATTTTGCTGCCGGAAGAATGATGGATATTGTGCAATAGCACAATGACTGTGCGGCAGCTACATATCGAGTCCACACTAAGGCTATGAATGTTCTGAATGGGCATCATATGCTGCTATCGGTATATTCACTGAATTTTCGGATGAACTATGTCACAATATCCTATGGAGTTCCAGCAGAGCTATGGCACGATGATCATTGAGTTGCAGAAGCCTACCAGGGCTATGGCGCGATCTCCAGTGGAGCTATGGTTTGATGGGCACAGAGTGGCAGTGGTCTACGAGCGGTATGCCACGATTTCCAATGAAGCTATGGCACAATGGTCAGAGACTTGCAGTAGTCTATGTGAGATGTGGCGCGTTTTCCAGTGGAGCTATGGCACGATGATCATAAACTTCCGGTGGCTGGAAGACAGCTACTGCACGATGAAATTCATACTAAAATATAAACTTTCACTAATGAATACAATACTTTTCGCAACACATCTAGTCCAACTGAATTTGCCAGACGGTAACTCTACAAAACCAAAGTCACTTCCTTCGCCAAACCGTAACTCCACACTACAAATGCAAATTCACTTCCTTTGCAAAACGGTAACACCAGACAACAAAGCAAAATTCACTTCTGTCCCCAAACAAACAGAAACCATCCTCACGAACCTTACCGGCAATTCAACTCCAGGTGCCGTCCATTCCACTGTAAACTAGTTAGCATTGGGCACACGACCTCAGGTATACTTCCTTACCTTACAGATAATGACCATTATTCAGAATCCTCCGGGTCTTGCAGCGCCTCTAGAGCCGCTAATGTTTCCTTAATCTTGCCCAGGTTTTCCTTGCATTGAGGGAATGCTGTTGGTTTTGGGAGGCTTATACGTTGAAACGCCTTGCCGTTTTGTCTTCTGATATCCAGAACCTTATGTATTATTAAGGCCATGGCAATGTCCAACGATTCTGGCGTCGTATATACGCTATCCCACATCTCCTGGTGCTTCTCATATATTGCTGTGACAATCAGTTATTGTGCAGCCGCCATTGGAAAGATCACTCACCACTGGCGTGTATCGAGTTGAATAGCAGAACTTGTAGAGCCTTGCCTGTGGCAGGAAAGGCGTGGAGGTGCCACTGTAGAGCGGTTGCCATTAGACAGACGAACTCTGGAGACATTTGCGCCACATAGCATGAATCTCGAACACCCAGGGATTTATTTAAGTTGAAAAAACACTGGTAAATGGCGGTGGCAATGTAGCTGCTAACGTATGACTCCGTGCAAGTCTGAGGATAAATATCAGCATTATTCCTACCAGTCGACGTGTGATACCTGCCTCTACGTCCTTCTTCTCAAGGATATATCGTCCATTGTCGAGTAACCAGGGCACCTTACCCCTCTTCTTTGCGGCCTCCATCTCCAGGAGTTGGTAAATATCTTGGAGATTAATGCCAATCTGCGAGACTGCGGTGCATCGCACGGAATAATGAAATCCTCTGATATGTCGCTGGTCGTGATTATTGGTACCAAAGGATGTATAGGGGACTTGCATAGGCGACGTGTTCAAGCGCCGGTTGTTGGGGGACACTGTCCTCGAATTTCCACAATCCGCGGGCCTCCATCCAGGCAGTGGCAGCCATCTCATCTACATCTTCCGTGAAGGCGTTATCGAACAATGTATTTGGCCTGATTAGTATGGATGATTCTTCTGCACCTTGTCTCACCCTTCGATGTTTGAAGGGGTCGATACCTCTCGACTTGTATTCTCGGGTAGTCTTTTTGGCCTCCCAATGATCGGCATCAGTCTCAGCCACAGCACATTTCTGCTGGGAACTCTGAGGGCCTGAATGGATGGTCATGGGCATCAAGGCCCTTTTCCTAGATTTATTGCTTTGCTGGGAAATAACAGGACCAGATGCTGCCGTTGACAGGGGATTGTCCACAGACAGCGATCATGAGGTGGAGGCCGACAAACGTCTCGTGGGTGTTTTCAGTAAGGTCTGTTTGGGTGGTTTTTGAGCAGCGGTCAACAAGCGTCCGGTAGCTGCTTTTGACTTTGAAGGTTTTGGAGTAGGAGTGACCGAGTCCCGGAGAAGTTCGTCATCCGTATCCTTGGAATCCTCCAGTACATCTGAGAGTTGGTCGTCTGTGAGTTCGACATCTGGTAGATTCTATCCCACATCATGATGGCACCCCGGCCACAGGTTATAAGCTTGGCAGAGGCCGAGATAAGGACTTGGACGAAGGGCGTGGAGTTTAGGTATAATCATCTTCACATTTAGAAGAAGGGATTTCTTCCTCTTCCTCCCTATCTTCGTTTTCCTTGAGCAGTCTCGTCGATAGGCTGGTGGCATTGGATTTAGTCACAGCATCGCTCCTGGGTCTCCGAGTCTTTCTTCTCGCCATCTCGAAGCTGATGGATGAGGTGTGTTGACAGAATAGCAAAAGAGGTAGGAGGAGGAAGGAAGAGTGTCCTGCAGAGTGCACTTGTCATATCTAGTTGGGATCCGGATCTTGCACATGCGTCAGCAATTCTCCATCTAATCCCGCTAGACAATGATTTTGATCTAGATCTCTATAACCAAAATTCTAATCTCTGTAACTTTGTTCCTGCTGGACGAAGACTTTGATCCAGATCTCCCTAAACTAAATCCCACTAGGTGAATACTTAGATCTCCATAACTTTGTTCCAGCTGGACGAAGACTTTGATCCAGATCTCCATCTCCTAAATTCGGCTAGACGAGCTTGATCAAGATCTCTATACTCTTATTTCCACCGGATGAGCCTCACAGGCCACGGGAAGTGATGCACAAAACATTAGATAACAATATGATAACATTTCTACGGAAGAGATACGATATACAGGTAGGGTACGGAAATCCATGTGACGATATCCAAACGACAATAAACAAGTCAACACAATAAAACAGCCAACGGAATACCATCCAAATAACAGGTAAACAGCCCCACGATCCATGTCCGCAGGAAAACCAAACAAAAACCCACAAAATGCCTTCCAAATGACATAAACAGTGGCCCTCGATACATAACCCGCAGGAAAACCACACAAAACCCCACGAAATACCTTCCAATGACATAAACAGTGGCCCGCAATATATGACCGGCGGAAAACCAAACGAAAGCCCGCGGAATGCCATCCAATAATAATACCCCCAAAGACACATGCATCGACTCAAAAACCCAGTCTATACCACGAGCCAGAGGAGGTTCATCAACCGGGTGAATGCTGTTGACTGCAGTCAGCAAAATAAGCACCAAACTGAGGCCAGAAGCCTACCTCCATCGACATCGGGCACAGGCTGCGGCAACACAAGGAGGACCGGGTTTGGGATATCTTTGTCCAAGGTAAGTTTCAGCCAAGTTGAGACATCCTCATCCCGCTCGATAAAGACCATTTTCTCCTGACGCAAGAACAGTTGAAGCCCAGCGGCCGTATATATTAGGACGATGTACCTCGCACCAAGGCAGCCCAATTGACTCACGTCCTGCAACTTCGGCCCCCCGAATGGTCCCATGTGACCACCGGAAATCCAGAATCGGGATCGTATCTTTCTCATTATTGCAGTACTTGACACAGTTGGCGACATACATTGCACAGTGGTGCCAGATCGGCCAACTTTGTGCCACCCATTTTTCCGGTGGGTTATGATCCTCCAAACCCTGCAACTAGCCACCAAACAATCCACCAAGGGTGTCTGCCACGGGAGGAGGGCAAACCGGAAGAGGGCAAACCGGAACATGGCAAACCGGAACAGGGCAAACTGGAGAACTTGGATTCACTGGAGGGCGAACCCCGGAAGTGGGTTCGGCCTTGGGAGTAGGATTGGCCACGGGGGTAGGATGGGCCGCAGGAGTAGGATCAACCGCGGGAGTGCGAATGGAAGAGTCAGGAGTCAAGTGTTCCTGTTGCCCAGACGGTCCCAGTTGTCCAGAGGGTCCACAGGTCGTTGTTTTCTTACGGGTTGGCCCGGGGGTGTCATCGGTCCTCTCTCTTTTCCGCTGGCTCTTTTCGTCCCACTCCTCCACAATGTGCATCAGGTCCCACCATACCGCATCCTCCCCGCGTTGACCATCTAAACCTTCGCTACTTCTTCGTTTGGCTCCACGCTTCCACGTCCCAAGGAACCGGTCACATATCGCATATCGAACGACAATCTCGTCAGCCGCCGTCCAGAAGTTTGCTAATCGCAAGGGATTCTGCTTTGTCCTTCCAACTTTCCGCCATTCCAGCGCTCAAAATCAGTCCTCCCTGTGCCTCTGGGCATGCATCACATTGGGCCGTCACATCTGCTGAAGGCCTCCGGACTATGAGCCATGATGATGTGACTATCATAGTTGTGAGTGTGCGTTGTGTTGTTGTCTAGATGGTCAGGTTCATTACATTGGCTTGATTCCAGATAGAGGACTTCCAAGTTCCGTCGCTATTTCCTTTCGAGAACACATGGGCAACCACTGGAGGGCTTTTGTGTCATCGTCGTGGGAAGGATTGTCATTATCTTCGCCGCATTGTTGTCACCGAACAGGTTCCTTTTCTTTACCGGTGTTGGCTCCCTTGTCTTGCCCACCGACCCTGTGTCTCCAGTGCCCACCAGACGAGATCCTCTCCACACCTAAGCCAGAGCATGTCATTGACGTCATCCCAAGTAGCTGCTCTAGAGTAGATCTCGGCTACCATGTCAAGTCGAGGGCAGTGTTGTGAGAACATAATCAAGGCCTCCATCACATCTTCGGGGAACCGTTCAGTGCCCTCGGCCGTCCAGATAATTGAGAGCGCCCTGGTCATGTTCCAGATTTCTTAATTGTACTGTCGGCAGGTCTTCAACAATCCTTCGTCGACTCCGAGAATGGCTTCTGCCGTAGCCGGCGCCATGTTATAAGGATAGCTTCTTCCGAGTAACTGGCATCCCTATACGGCGGTCAGGTATATTCCTATAGACGCCCAATAATACTTACTAGGTAACGATCCACTGACTCCCGGCTGATATAGGGCATATAATCATCCTCCTGATCTTCCTCGTCCTCGTCCTTGTCATCCTTGTCATCCTCGTCCATGTCTGTCTCCACCACCGGCTGTTTGTCCATTCGCTGCTGCTTCAACTGCTACTACTGCTCCTCATCGCTCTCGCTACCATCGGAGATGGTAATTGCGTTCATTACTTTTGGCAACTGGACATAGATCGAGCCACCGGTGTTGACCTTGGCCAACCCTGGCTTGTCATTAGGAGGCCTGCCAGTGTCTTTATTTTCGTGAGCCTTCTTCGACCGATGGCCTCCACGGTGCTTGGGGTTCCGTTGCTTGGGTTTATCAGTCAGTGGACCTACGGTATATAGGGTGTATCGAAGCAACTTGCCTTGGAAACCCCTGTTCTGGTTGTGACCATGATTTTGTGGCAAGTATGATCACATAGACAGGGTGAGATCGGTAGCTTGAGGGTCAGCTGTCGGAGGTTTGGGTGTGGAATTGGTTTGGAAGGGGTAGAATCGGTGACGTTGAAACGTCAGTCGTAGGGGGTGTGAATGCGGAGCGCGTCAAGTGTAAGGAAGATGGAGGAACCGTGTGCGATTTCTGGAAATGGTCTCTATATATACTACTTATCAGCTGCGACCGTGGGCATATGGATAATAAACTCGATCTAAAAGAATTCCTATGAACCCCCCAACTTCTGTGGATATACCAATTCTATTTCACCAGTGGAACGATGAAACCCGCCAGAACTGGCATCTCAGAAAGATATGTTCATAAGAATAGCCGATTCATTGATTTCCACGCATCCAATAGATCAGAGAAGGCTTTTGGTGATCCTTGAGACTCGCTATAGTTGATGGTTGTCAACATCCTTTAGACAAACAGAAGGTTGAGACCGAGCTGACATCAGTCTGCTGCGCACATGCAACCACACACAGATTTGCCGCAGGTACCTGTAGCTAACCAAGCCAAGACGTCGCCATTCCCCGCCCGCTAGACCTATCTCATGCACCGGGATCGAGTCTATCGTAAAACTTTATATGCATCATCAAACGTTGGATGCGTCGTCAAACATTATTTTCATCGTCAAACATTATATGCATGGTCAAACTGTATATAAACACTGGATAGAATGATCGACAAGATGGCTCTTCTTTGTTGAAGTATACCATTAAACAACGGACTCTCTGACCTTCTGACAGATCTTGAGCGCTCTTTCCATAACCACTTCTTCAAACGTACCGGCATTGACCAATTCCTCCGTTTTCTTGGTGCAGGATCAGGCGACTTGGCAAGTGAATTCATCCAACGGACCGCAAACACCCTCGAACTATTTGGCAGACCTCCAGCCATGCCACCAGCACGCAGACCACGGACAAGCGCCCTAGACGCACTCGAATGCCCATATCCTGACTGCATGATGATGTTTGTCCAGTAGGGACACCTTAAACGCCATCTGTGACTCAGCATTCAGGGTCAGCCGCCGCCACCAGCCAACCATCAACAACGCCACTTGCCGCGTCAACGACTGTCCTCCCCGCATCTGCCGAGTCCTACAGCAACCCCCGAACCTGATGGCTGTATCCCCCCCGCTGCACTCGACGAAATTGGAGAGGCAACCAACTCCGAAGACGATGGCCTGTACGGACGCGTCCCACAACCCCATTCTCCGGCCCAGGAATGCGATATGGAGGACGATGACCCTGCGGAAACTCCCAGGGATGAGGTAAATCCGGAAATAGAAGTACATCCCACGGCTGGGAGGAACTTCGGTGACGATCCCGATTACAATGAGTTCTGAGATCTCATCTACAACCTGTGGCAACCCTTTTATTGCGCCGAAGACTTCAAACTGGCCATCAGATTCGTTGAAGCCCACTATCCCAAATCACAAATTGATCGCCGCTTCAATGAAGGTGGATGGAAGATTACCGATCACTTTTCCTACAACTCCAGTTGGACGATGAACAATCAAATCTATGCGATGGATAACCAGCTGCTGAAATGGTGAGAAGCCTACATCGCCACACCAAACGGTTGGAGGATTTTCCATTCTCGAGACCCGGTAGACTGTGTGTGGTACCCCCTTCGCCAACGCCCAGAAAAGATCACATGGTCGATTCACCAACCCAGATCGTTGATGCGGAGAGGGATCGGGTGTATTCCCGGCTCAGTTTGGCAGACTGGTAGTGGGAGACGCAGGATAGACTTCCACCGGGGGCAACAATTGTTCCACTGATCTGTGGATCGGACGAGACTCACCTCACAGACTTCTCCGGCGACAAGAAAGCCTGACCAAACTACCTGACCTTTGTGAGTCTGCGTTCTTCTATACGGAACAAATACAGCTACCTTGTGCACATTGAGCTTGCCTTCCTCTCGGTGCCGCCCAAATTCAAACGGAATTCCGCTTCCGATGTCCGAGCCCAGAGAGATACACACCAGCAGGTGCTGTGTGATATTGCGAAGATAGTGTTGCAGCCGGTCACGCAATTTCCCAAGGGAGGAGACATCAATTGCGGTGCTCTACGGCGTTGTTCTGACGGCAAAATGCGCTGTTGCTGGCCAATTCTCGCATCCTTGTTGGCGGATCACATGGAGCATGCCAACCTTGTCGGCGTCAAGTTAAATGCTTGCCCTAAGTGTCAAACTCCGAAGGACCAACTGGGGTCACCTATTCTTCCGCTGGACTTGGAATCACACCTGCGAAAGTCAGCTGTCTTCCAGCAGAAATATCGGGCTTACCAGAATGCTAAAACTGCTAGCGACCGTCAGGCTGAAAATATTACCGAGAACTGGTTCGAATCGGTCAGTGCGAGGCCGGTTGCGTGTGTCTTTTGGTATCTTCCGCATGTCGAAGCCTATGACCTCCACCGCCCTGATGTCCTCCATAACATATACAGTTGAATGTTCGATCCGCTTATAACCTGGATAGAAGGCTTCTTCCAACGCCACGGGAAAGCCGCGGTATTTGACAATATCTGGTCTGGCATTCCTCCATACCCTAATGTCTATCACTGTGGCAAAGACTAACCGCAAATTTTGCTGTGTAGTGGTTAAGACATGGGAAGTTTCAGTCGAATCATCTGCCCAGCATTGGCAGCCGCATTGCACGACCCACTACCCCGTCACCGAGCAGTCTTCCAGAGAGCATTGAACATTGTTCGGTGACTGGTCTACTGGAGCCTTGTGGTACAATCCCGAACCCACACAACTGAGGCTCTCAAAGATCAAGCGGACTATTTAGAGCAATTCCATGCAACTCAGGACGTTTTTACCACCTACTGGAGGTCAAGGGCCACAGACAGCATCGCCCATGCACGCGTGAAGGACCGAACGATGCAACTGAAATTCGAACATCCCATCGAGGATGAAGATAGGGCCGAACACGGAGAAGCTCTTTCCAGCGCCCAAAAGGAACACCACAAGGCAGAGGAGAAAAAGCGCCTACAGGAAGTCTACAATTCAACTGTACACGAACGTACCGGCTTGGACTTTGTCAAAATCCACCTCATTCTGCATTATGAGGAATCAGTTCAGCGCTTTAGACACTTAGTCAACGACAGCACTGAAACGCAGGAAATGAACCATCCATAGATGTGTATTGGCCCGGATCGCCGGTCAAATCACAACTATCGGTAAGAACAGCAGATTCTCAACGAGTACTCGCGCATCCATGGCCTCCGGACGCGGTCCCTCAACCTCCGGCAGCCTGCTAAGGAAGCCCACTGGACCCCCGGAATGGAGGAGGCACTTCAGTTATATCGACCAAAGGATCAAATTATTGTCAACAAATGCAACCGTGAGCAAGTGCTGATACCGCATAATGTACCCCTCAGCTTTCGCCAGGATCAGGGAAATATCCAGGTCCGTGGGCTGCGATCCCCCAGACTAAAAGGCTTCTTTGTCTAGAATGAGCATCTTCCAACGTACAATTTCCCACTGTTAGAATAAATATATTGATACTAAAGTTAAGACCTTAACATATCCACCGCCGATGGGAGGGGCATCGGCGGGATGCATGCCACCCAATTCAACCTGCAGGACATGTTGATGGCCAATTTCTAGTCCCTCGGTCGCTGTGATTCTACTGCCCATACGTTGCGCTGCACCGACAATGAATTGTTTCGCAATGCTGAGCCTCGGAACGACTTCGTGTGGTTGTGGGTAGATGTGCCGCCGAAAGGTGATGTAGGGGACTTCCAACCGGCCCAACTTATCTGGACTCTACGGCTACAGGATGGCCTATTGGAGAGATGAGTTGTTCTTTTGCTGGAGCTCCAGCCTGGAAACCAAAGCCGTGTGTCTGCTTTCCAATGGGCTGCGTAGAGTATCTGACAAAGTTGTCTGTCAGAATCAGGCCGACGTGGTCGTAGTTGATATTCAGTGAGTATGGGTGGCCACGCACCTGATTTGCATTCCCGGTACCAGATACTGCTAGGTCAATAATACTATAGACCAAGTCGTGTTCAATCGTTTCTGGCCCAAACCACCGGAAGCTGAAGGTGACATGCAGACTGACGACAACGCTGCTAAGCCAGAGGAATGCGGCAGGAATCGAATTGCCAGTGTTGACGACAAAGCGGATGAACATGATGGAGAGGAGGATGAGGAGGAGGAGGATGACGATGAAGAGTAGGAGAAGGTACGGTCTCCACAGGGCCTCAGGTGTCCAATAGCTCTGACCCTCTCCCATTTCATCACTCACCCACGATCCATAGCTCGATATGTAGAAAAGAGTTCGCCAGAGGCATCAGTCCTGGCTCACCCGCGAACTATAGCTTGATATGTAGAAATTGCATGATCAGAGGCATCAGTCCTGGCTCTCCCGCGATCTGTATCTCGATATGTAGAAAATTCTTGATCAGAGGCATCATTCCTCTGCCTCTCCCACGTTCGATAGCATTACATGTGAATAAAATCTGGCCCCAGGCATCAGGCTTCTGGCGCTCCCGCGTCTCACGTAATCTAGTGCAATTTCTCGTCATCATGCAAAATTGATATCATACTGTCCGCATCAAAGCGCAAGTCCATAGGAATTCATAGTGCCATGGGTCAAATATGCTATGGATTGCGGCCCCACAGACAGCTTCTCTGTGAGTTATGCATCGCATAAGTTCATTTTTCACTGTGAGGCCCACACTACATGGCGGATCCTCGACCAGTGTTGGACTTTCTCCCAACGCATTGCCCAATCATGCACACAATCCAAGGCAATTCATTGAGTTCTAGTCCATTCTCACATTGTGTGAAAAAACCCACATGATACTCCCGGATACCAGAGGCGGCCCAATCACCAGATCAGCTGACGTTATCAATATCATCGCTGAGTACAAAAACCTCTCCTCTCGCACCGTCACCCACCTGGGGGCTGATGATGTGTTGGTCACATTGCTGTATTACTGCTGCAAAACAATCCAGGAGACGCTCCATATGATTAACAGCTATTGACGGAACCTCTGGGTGCAGTTGCAGGAGGAGCTGAAGGATGCATTCCGACACATTGATAGATCGGTCTATATTAACATGACATCGTACTTGGGGCGACCACGCAGAGACAAGCTCGAATGGGGGAACTACGGTAGGAAAGGCTATATCCTCGCCTATCACAACCTCAGCCACATTAAGTGTTAGCAATGGGTCCGGGAACACGCCAGCGGTCCAAGTCTGGATGACAATAACTGTTTCGTTCGGTTGCGGACCCGTCCCAAATCCCGACCCACTGACTCTTGGCGGCCCAATCCGAGACCCGTACCCCTCAACCCGCTGATTTGGACGGGTGTGGGCAGACCTGTCGGTTCCAATATCCAGTTCCGTGTTTCGTGTTTCACATTTATGGTCGCATTCAGATATGGTACTGTTGATTGTGAAAAAGTGCCATGGGTACGTTGCAGTCCATTTAGAATGAGTTGGCCGCCTTAATAATCAAAATGTACAGACCGATGCGCCCTACCACATCCTGAAAATGAGCGTCAACGGCGCGTCAATGATTGTTGGTCGTGTAAGTTGGGTGATCTGGGGCTGTGAAGGGTCAAATATAGTCATAACGAAAGTACTGACCGCATTTATTGCAAAAAACGCAAATGAAACGATCCCTATTCCATCTTGAAAATCAGCGTCAACAGAGGACCAACGATTTTGGGTCGTGCATTATCGGTAATATGAGTGGCACTTGATCAAAATTATCCCTAAACAAGAATATTACAGCAATTATGAGCAGATCTATGCGGAATATTCCCGCCATATGTTCTGGGACAGTAACAACCGATATAACTTTCACTGCTACTACTTAGTATTTGTGAGCCTTTTAGTGTCCCAAAATAGTCAAAACCTTGTATATAGACAATAATGGCCACATCATGTTGTAATTAACCATAATGGAAGGCCTTCAATTGTTGACACTCCATTGACACTCATTTTCAAGATGGGGCAGAGAGCAATTCATATTCTCATTGGCCTATAAAGGAAGCCAATACTTTGTTTATGACTACATGCAACCTCTCGCACTGCAGATTACACAATATACATGACCAAAAATCGTGGACGGTCCATTGAAGCTCATTTTCTTGATGGGGCAGGGAGCTGTTCAATTTTCGTTGTGCCTATAAAGAAGCCAATACTTTGTTTATGACTGTTTGCAACCACTCACCCTGCAGATTACGTAAGATACATGACCATGAATCATTGACGCTCCGTTGCTACTCATTTTCATAATTTGGCACGTAGCGTTTCACTGTCTATTTTGCCCATAAAGGAAGTCAATACTTCATTTATGACTCTTTGCAATCTATTGCCTCACAGACAACCTAGGATACATGACCAAGAATCGTGGATGCTCCATTGACAGTCTTCTTCATGATGGGGCAGGGAGCGTTTCTCTGCCTCTTCTGCCTATAAAGGCAGCGAAAACTGTGATTATGACTATTTGCAACCGATCGCCCATAAGGTTACCCAGAACACATGACCAAGAATCGTTGATGCTCCGTTGACGCTCATTTTGCGCTGGGTGTATACACAATATGCAATCATTGGATTTGGCATAGCCCATCATTCATGCTGAGTTGGCTGCTTTTTCAGCATTTTCAGTTACTGTCATCATAATCACTGCATTGTGGATTAATAATACATATAAATATATCGTTTAAAATATACTTTACAGTATCCGTGGATTCAGGATAATCATAATGACTAGAATGCCGGGCCATTCGATTAATGCTAATCATCACTGCCAGATACTCTCAATAGGCTGCTTTGGTCTTCAACATGAAGGTTAGCTGCATTACCAATCAGCAGATAGTGTACTAACCAGTGGATGTTCGTTCATCAGACAGCATAGCTGGATCAAAATCTGTATCGTGCTCGCTTTCTTGGGCAGATGCATCGAGAGTAAAAGATTCAGCACATGGAAGAGAAGTATGAGAATACATATAACTGGCCGGCAAATTGATAATTTCAAGACGTTGATCACGGGAAGTGCTACCGCTTGAGGCGAGTGGTGTTCCATGCAGAGGTGGCGTCAGGTGTGGAGTCGGGTCTGGAGTCGGGGGTGGAGTTGAGTCTGGATTCTGCTGTCTGCGTCGGTTGAGCGGAGGTGCACCTGTTCCTTGGAGTCTCCAGCGCCGCTGCTGATTCAGTGCGGTGCCACTTTGACAAGGAAGGCATCCTGGCGTCTGATGTTGACTAAGCATAGCCTGGTGGCTTGCTATCGCAGCCTTCACCTTGTTATGCCTAGAAAACTCAACACCCCGCTTCATCTCTTCTCGGAGCTCGGCACGTGGTTTCATGATCAAATATTGCGGTTCCTATCCTGAGGCGCGCGAAAACCCTCCTTTGGCCATTTTGCCCATGATCAAGGCCAGGGGCATGTCGGACTGTTCCAGTTGTATACGACCTCCTTGCCTTGCCATCGGTACAGACATGTTCAATGCCTACAAGAAATTGGTTGCTGCTTCACACACTGGGCTGGGACTATGACCTCGACCATATAAGCTTCAGTAGCGTCCACTAAGGTGATTAAGGTCTGTTTTGTCCACTCTCAAGGATGTTTCTGTCGAATTTCGTGCGCGAAATTGCCAGAGTACTGAACATCACGTGGTTCGATTTCGCGGGCTTTACGGACAAATGCCTTGGTCGACCATCGATGATTCCCGTTACGGGAAGCAATAGATTTGTCAACTAGCACTCGGCGTACCTTGGCTGTTTGTTATACAGTCCATTGACGGCCGTTGACCACGGTATGGAGATATTTACATCCAACTGCATACTGCTTCTTCTTCGTGCTGCTCCCAGTCTGACGGAAGATTTTTAAATGTGCATCCTGGGTCTTGTATTTGGTGGCTGTATCGGCAGCCTCCTGGTGGACTAACTGGTGCCTGCGTTATTGCTGTCTGCCGATAAGTGACATATTCGACGCGGCCCCTGCCCACTGGTCAGATTTAGATCGGCTTGGACCTGGCGGAGGTGGTTTTGTATCCATGATGTGCTGGTGTGGAATCGGAGAGGAAGATGATGACGAAAAGATGGGGGAAGCCCTCAGGATGATATAGTTAGCTGCGGATCAGATTGAAATATTAGGCTGCCAACATGATCGTTATACTCGAGATATAACCTGCTGTGTCTAGCGGCAAGTTGCAAGGGTTTCCCACTGCCCTGCAATGTGCAATATGTCGGTCCGACGTTGTTTGTTTGTTAACATGGATAAATTACACTGTACGACCACTGAAATGGCATGATTGTTCCCTAAAAATATGATATTGTTCAAGGGCAAGGCCGTATGCTGATGTTTGTCTGAAATTATCCCCGGGAAAATCCATGAAACTGACACTCACAATTAAATTATCTTGTACGATTAGCATAACCATTCCTGATTGATTGACTGTCAAAAGACTGGTTTTGCTATTTTCAAGATGAGTAAACGTACTACCCTTGACATAAAAGACGCTGGTTGCCTCCATATTCTCCATATCTTGCAACATCCAACATCTCGCCCTACAAAGTCAATGCAAACTATAATTGCCATTGCCCTGAAAAAGAACATTTTGCCACCGCCTGTGGGCTCATACGGCAAATCGACAAAGCGTTCAACCCAACGACGTCATCAAGCGATTGAAAGCAAGCGCGGGTTGGAGGCAGAAAGAATCCGAGCCCTGGGGGCATTGCGCAGGTTCAGATCCAAAAAGAAGCTTGCGGCACAGACAAGAAGCGAAATACACTTCTTAAGCAATGAAGAGAAAGAGAAATGGACTGAGTATTATGTTGAGAGTGAGACCGCTGGAGCAAGAAAGGGAGTTGAAGACGTACAGACAGCGGTTCAGCAAAAGCAGGACGATATGGCGCATGCTGAAACCGCGGGATTGACATCCAGAGATCCTGAAAAGAGTGTTCAGGAGATGATGGCTGCTATCGGAGAGATTCTAAGTGATCTTGCAAGTTCCGACGATGAAGAGGATGGGGAAGATGAGGATGAAGAGACTGAGCAGGGCAAGCTGAGCGAAGATGATGAACCTGGCTGGGTGATATGCATAATCTCCAAAATCATACAACTGCGCAAGGAGAGCTTTGTTCAAAAACAGATGAAGCTTCATCAATTGACACAACCGGGATGGGGGCATGCAGCCAACTACTTCTGGGAACGAGATAAGTAGTACGGCACAGCCAAATTAAGTGTTCCGGTCGTCGTTCAACCTCAAACGGATCCTGACGCTAAGGCACCTCCACCAACAACATTTTGAGAGCTTATTTAGAGGCTTGAAATTGTCCCTGGAATAATGCAAATGCCGTAATGGACTTCTCGACCAGGAAGTGTTCATATTCTGCTAGGTTCAGTTAAACCGCAGTCGAACATGAGCATATCCCATGTAGAGCCCGCCCCAGTGCCCGATACATCACCTTTGCTGAAAGCCAAGCCTGTTGAGTCAGTAATCTTTTACCACTGCATATAGCCTTCAGCTGATCACCATATACATCACAGATTGGAACGAAGACATGAGGATGGCGTCTGCGTCAGTAGAGCAATAGATAGGCAATGTGTGACATTTCACGTCATCTGGTGGTTACAAGCAATTTGTTTACCAATTTTGCTAGTTGTCTGCTTTTTCTTGATTGCACTGACTTAATTGTGAGCCATGATAATTCATCTGTGCTTCAGTAAGGGTCGAAAGCACCATGTGAATGTTCAAGAATCCAAATCAGGCGAAAAAACTGCTGACACCTTTCATGTGTATTAGCAAGTGACTGTTAAGTGACAAAGAAATAGCTATATTAGTAGTGTTACCAACCGGTCTCAATTCCCGGGTCGGTTCCGGGTACGGTTCCGCCCGAAACTTGACCGTGGTAACAGGTCTTACCACAAGAAAAACCCGGACCATTGGACATGGGCCAGTTTTTCCACCAAAAACCCAGCATTTCAAGATCACAATTTTGCCTCCATTTAAGTATTTGAGTTCTGATCGTATCATGACATGATTGGTATGTAGATTGTTCAGATTTAGCCGCTCTTTCACCTCCCGCTGTCAGATTGGCGATCGGACCAATACTAATTGTGTCGCTATCGAAAACCCACCAATTTGGCGTAAAATATCACCTTATTTCACAGCGAATCAACGAATATTGGTCCGATTGCAAATCTAACAGTGGGAGGTGAAGAGCGGCTAGAACTGCACAATCTACGTAGTGATCATGTGATGATACAATCAGAACTCAAATACTTAATTGGAGCCAAAAATGTATGAAACGCAAAATGGACCCATCGTCCGGTTCCTGCGCGGCCAATAATAACAGGGTTTTGGTCCGGTCCGGGTAACAAAACGGCCAAGACATAGCGGTTCCGGTTGTTGGCCGGGTAACGACCCGAATCAAACCGAACCACTGTCCGAAAACCGGACTGGTGGCGGGTTACCCAGACCCGTTGCTAACACTATATATTAGTGACGAAATATAGTAACAAAATTGGAGTGAGTGATCTCACACGTGTCATAGAATGAGCTGTCAGTACTCAATATGAATCAGTCTGAATAAAGACCATGATGCCACATTGATCCATGTATCCAACTGCCTAACTCTCTGCACAGACCTCGTGCACATGGTTCAGATATTTGAAATTTCTTATGGCACTTCATGGAAATAGAGCAGAAGGAGCTGGATAACGAAAGGTGAGGAAGTCGAGCTATATTTACCAAGAACTAATGAAATGTACTACGTGCCGTCATTTCCCGGCCAAAAAAGCGGGAATGTGCTAGGGCCACGATATCTCTCAATCAGACAGCGTGGATAGCTACTTATCAGAAATTGATAGGTAATAAAACTCCTGGATGCACACAATAATACATACAAACTCAATATTACATGTCAATAATGTGTTTATCAATTGTTGCGTACAATTATTGGATGCACAAAGGCTGTTTCAGTGTGATCAAAGTGAGCGTCAATAGAGTGTCAACAATGTACAGTCTTACACATTTGACAATCAATTGGCGGAACCGTGTCATCCTTCCAAAGTGAATGGATTGGTTGGCGTAAAAGCAAATAAGGAAAATGATATGCTCGTTGCCATATCCAAAAAATGAGCATCAATGCAACGTCAATGGAGAGTCAACAATTTTTGACATTGCATCATCGAAATTCCAGACGGCTGCGCGATGACAGTAAGCCATAATCGCACTATTGGCCGCCTTTCTAGGCCAAACTCGTCGAGACAACATTTCTTCCATGTTTTGAAAATGAGCATCAACAGAGCGTCAACAACCTTTGGCCTTGCATCATAGAAAATGCAAGGGCTGTGTGGCAATGTGAATCCATAATCGCACTATCGGCCACCTTTCTAGGCAAAATGTGTTGGGACAACTTTGCTGCTGTGACCTAAAAATGAGCGTCAACGGAGCGTCAACTAGTTTTGGCCAGGCATCTTGGAAAATCAATTGGCTGAGCAGCGACATTTAGTCATAACCACAGTATCAGCCGTCTTTCTTGGTGAAAATTGTTGCGACAACATCGCTCTTATGTCCTAAAAATGATCATCAATGGAGTGTCAACGATTTTTGGCTATGCAGTATACCAAATGGAAGGGCTGTGCTGTGACATTAAGCCATACTCGAACTATTGGCTGCCATTCTAGGCGAAAATGGATGGGACAACATCTCTACAATGTCCTAAAAATGAGCATCAACGGAGGGTGAACAAGTTGTGGCCTTCCATCTTGGAAAATTCAATGCCTGTGGGGCGCTTTTGAGCCATAATCGAACTCACAACCACCTATCTAGGTAAAAATGCTTTCATCATCCTCACAATGCTCTACAAATGACCGTCAACAGAGTGTCACCGATTTTAGGCCTTGCATCTTGGAAAATCAACTCACTGTGAGACATATTTGATCAATAATCGAACTATCAGACACCTTACCAGTCAAAATAGCTTGCAACAAGAATATATCCATGGCCCAAAATGAGCATCAATGGAGGGTCAACGATTTTTGATATTGCATCTTGGATAATCTAACGGCAATAGAACACAGAATACCTACAATGAGGTTATCGACAGCCTTTAATGGCATAAATGCTATTGACAATATTGCATCCGCCTCCTACAATTGAGCGCCCACTGATTATCAACAATTTTTGCGGAGGCTCACAATGCTATACAGCAATGTACTGCATTGTGCTGTTCCTAAATCAAGTTTTACCTGGTCAGTCTTTGCAATCTGTCCTTGTATACAACTTCACAAATATGCATGCAATGTCTTACAAATCTGATTTTTTTTCTTTCAGCCGTATTCAGTATTTAAGAACCCGCAGTCTGCTATACTATATCGTTAATTTCGGCAGTCATTCAAGTCGGATTACACTGCATTCTTAATTTTACCACCATGTCGGATTCACAGTCTTTGAACACCTCTTTGTTCAAGGTTATGATATCTTCCAAAAATGAACTTGTCATTATGCGTGATATGAGCGACATTACTTTGCAAATCATGTTCGATGCGTGGTGGGCCTCAATGAATGTGGGCTCGAAGCAGCAGATTGACTGGAATAATTCTGGACATTCTCCTTCGTGGCAATTCAATTCCCACTGTGGATTGGAAGAGAATGGCAGCCCTGGCATCATATGTATTGTGCATTATGAAGTTCTTTGCCATCCATCAGAACATGGGACTAGCTCAATGGGGAAACACTTGCTGGCAAAAGCTCACATCGCAATGTTAAACACATTGACAGAGTCAGAGGTTACTGAATTGACTAGTTTGACGGTGGATGAAACAGATTTGGCCATCCTGATGAGACAAGGAAGTCGAAGAATTACAATAGTCAGTTCGCGGAGGCAAATCATATTCCACATCCAGGTAGTTCTAAATTGATTACAATGAAAGACAAAACTTTACAAACTGCTAGCTAAGGACTTTGAAACTTCTGAATATAACCAATGCTCGTGGAATTGCTACCGGATGTTAGGGATTGTTTCTGCAAATATTCCATGGAAAGCGATATAAAATGTTCAGCTACGGCGGTCATACAAGGCATTACACGATGACCTTATGCTACCGTTAACTACGACCCTTTGTAACATTCGCCGGAGAGAATATGCACTCACTGTTGATCCATGTAAGAAGCAATCGGGGGGACGAAATAAAGTTAGTTTAGCTTTGGACGGATTGACATCTAGAAAGAAATTGGCCATAATGTCAGTCATTGTTTACAATATGGATCGAAATTGGGAATTGAGTGAAGTTCAACTCTGTTTTGATGACGTTGATCGCCTGTTCTTTTCCTGTTTCGAATACTAATTAAGGACGATAGTTCAAGGGCCAACATACTGGAGCAACGCTAGATAATCATTGGAAAGACGTGCTTGATCGTTTTGATCTTACCGACGGCCTTTCCCTTGTTATTACAACTGATAATGCTGCCTCAAACTACCCGATGACATGTAAGCTGCAATCAATACTTGAGGCATCTGGAATCGAGGGGCCATCATTGAGGAACCACATACCATGAATGGCGAATGTCATACAGCTCGCTTTAGGTGCATTCATGACCAGTCTTGCTGTAGTAGGCCACACCAAGTCTTGGGAAGCCCATGAGCGCAATCCGCAATTTGGAGAGAATGAAAGCATAGACATTGGGAAGAGACAAAGACATCGAAAAGAGGGCAATGCTAGACTCAATACGGTGTCGGCGATGAGACCAGGTTTAGCAAAGATAATTGAGAAAGTATGTATCTGATGATATTTTGAATGTCCTCAAGCTGACCTTCATCAAGCAGACAATGTTTGCAGTATGAATTATGCTAACACCTGGTCGCCGAAATGAGTTCATTCATTGTCAAAATGCGAAAGTCTGGATTGCAGTACTTCTGATTATGGATGTGAAGGCACGTTGGACGTCTACTCTGGAGCTGCTCGAGTGCGCCTACCGCCTACCAGAATTCATACATGAGGGGCTTTAACACCCAAAATACAGCAAATACCGGCTGGTATTCACTACTCAGGATTAATGGATGATAGTCAGGTATGTCATCGAAGTATTGAGGCCATTTCGATATTGAACCCTTTGGATATCGAAAAACCACATACAGGATATTGGATCACATCATCACAGTGTCGAATGACACTTTCGATCACATGAATAGCGTGATGCGTGCGTTGGCCAAGATGAAGACTGACTGGAAGGAAGACTTGTTCTTCTCTCTGAGATTAGCTCCATAGAAGCTGTCCGAATGTTACGCCGAAGTCACTCCAACGACGGACATGCTTGTGATATCCGCACACATTCTCGATCCTTTCCGGAAGTTCAGATCCTTTAGAAAGTGGGACAAGGGAATGGATATTAATCCTGAGGGCAAGATATCCTCCACTACACAATACCAACAGGTCTTTCTGAAGTGTGTCGAGAATGAATACTGCGCCTAACTTCGATGTGTGCCGGTCAATCAACACGTGACCTTTCAGGGCAGCAATCTCGTCACCTCTGCAACGGCTTCGGGTTCTGATCAATGATGCATTGGTCTATATGATTCGTCCAGCGATGATGAGAAATACTTAACGCCTGACAATGTGGCTGAGACGACACCCAGACGTAGCTAGTGTTAGCAACGTGTCGGGGTGACCCGCCAGTGGTCCGGATTTTGGTCACTGGTTCGGTTCTGTTAGGTTCAAGACCCGGCCAACAACCCGACACCCTTTGACTTGGCGGGTTTGATACACAGACCAGACCTAAACCCACGGGTTATTGCCTGGGTTAGACCCGAACCGCGGTTCCATTTTACTGTTTGTTTATCTTTGCAGCAACATTAGCTACAAGTAAACATTTGAGTTCGGATTGTATCACGACATGATGACTACGTAGATTGTGCAGTTTTAGCCCCTCTTTCACGTCCCGCTTTGAGATTTGTGATCCGACCAGTATTGGTGGAATCACTGTGGAATAACACAAATTTTAAGCGAAATTCGCGGATTTTCAATAGTGACTCAACAAATGTTGGTCAGATCGCAAATCTGAAAGCAGGAGGTGAAAGAGGGGCTAAAACTGCACAATCTACATATTGATCATGTCATGATACAATCAGAACTCAAAACTTTAATTGAGGCTTAAATTGTAAGGTTCGAATGCCGGGTTTTGCTGGTATAACCAGCCCAATTCCAACATTTCGGGTTTTTCTGGTGAGAAATCCCGTTGCCAAGGTCCGGGTTCGGGTGGTACTTGACCCAGAACCACCCGAGCAAATTGGAACCATTGTTAACACTGGATGTAACGATCGCGCAGCCCGCTTATTGACTGCTGCCAAGCTGTATTTGATTTCTCCGCCTGACGCACGAGAGACCTGGGGAGAAATTAACCAATATCTCAATGATTACCACTCCGACCCAATGGATTTTAGCAGTACATTCTAGATACTGGTCATACCCAATTGGTGGCGACAGCAGGACGAAACGAACTGACAGTACGCCGATCTCTCTAATGTGGCGCGCGTCATATTTTCTTTCATACCGCATCATGTCAGAGTGGAGCCCAGTTTTTCCCTTGGCCGAGATGTTATTGCCTGGAGGCAGTTAAAATCCACCGGCGAGACTCATTGCGAAAAAGTCGTTGCAAGGCAGTTTGCTCAACCCAATCACAGGATTTTGGCAGGCACCGACCCGGAATTGGATACCATGAAAAAAGACAATGACTTAGAAATGAAGAAAGATGCGGATGAAAGGAAATTGCACAGAATGGGCAAGGTTCATGACGTTTTGGAGATGTGGCAGGGCAGCAAAAACATACGTGCTATGCAGAAAGAATCACACGCTCAACACAAGCAGATGACCGCTGTATGATACATTTCGGACCCGGCAGAGATTGTCAAAGCATCCTGGTCACTCTTTCAACCTGATGGTGCGGCTGCATTAGAATTGTCAGAAAGAATACCTTTGCCACCAGCTTTGTCTGCAAAGGACCTCCCTGGAGGAAGAACTCAAATCTTGATTGTCCACCAAATCCGGAAAATCAACTGTCATCCACTGGAAACGTCGAGGATAGCGCACCTGAAACCATTTTGCACACCGAAGATTGGCTTAACTGGAATGGCAACTTCGATAATCTAAATGAAAGTGAAGAGGATTGGACAGTGGCCGATTAATGCGAAATAGAGCACAACAATCGCATCGAAGATCTGGAATGCCCAGAGCAGCAGGATGTGAACCCCGGGCTAAATGTGCCCGGATTGGTTCGGCCGACACGGAAGTCAAAGAGCCAGGCTAGAAAGGTGTCAGTGACGGTCAATGCAATTGAAACGCAGAGAAATACAGGAGGGAAGTAAAATTAGGACAGAATGTGTCAATGGTTCAGCAGCTTTATATAGCTTGACTGAGAGTTTCAGTTAGAGATGTATTATAGAGGAATGGTTGGAAGTAGTGTGTGAATATCGGTTCATAAATAGATGTATAGCAGGCGAAATGAATCTTTTGGCATGATACATCATTTTTAGTCGTGTGAGAGTGAACAGTGCAATATTAATTATGCTGCTTGGCTTTGCAACACGGCTGAGTCTCAAACAAGCAGAGAGACTACCAATGAAGTCAAATCAGGATGAAAACACTTATGGACGGCAGCAGATGTATAATGGACAATACATTATAATGAGCATCAACGTAGCGTCAATGACCCATGGTGATGTAAATATGTCAATTCACCAGAGACTTGGCCGTTGTAATGGATAACAGTCGTATTGGAAGCTTTTTTTGTCAATAGAGATAGCAACACGGTCACTGCCAGATTCTTGGCATGAAGGTCAATAGACCGTCAATGATTTGTGGTCGTGTATGTCCGGTAATTCACCAGTCACTTGGTCATTGTTATGCATAGCGGACCTATAGGCCACTTTTATTGGCAAAGAGATAGCAACACAGTAACAGTCCCATTCCTAGCATGAGCGTCAATGGAGCGTCAACGATTTTTAGCTTTGCATCTTGAGTATGTTATGTTCCGATCGGTGTCAGACATCCATTTATGAGATATTGGCAACCTTTACTGGCATAAACAACAGAGACATGCTCCCTGCGTCATGCTGAAAGTCAGCATCAACAGAGGGTCACCAGTTTGATGACTTCTTTATTTCTTAATCAAGGCATCACGTGGAACTTCCCGTGCATAACCGTATTAATGACTGCCTCGCTAGGCAAAAATACGATATATTGAATGGGCAATCTATCTACCAAATTAATCGATATTGCCAACCGCTCAATAAGCAAAAGCACCTTGTTAGTTTCTGTCAACGCGACTTTGATAAGGTATTATTAACAACTTGCAACTTCAAGAGCCTTATATGAATCTATAGATGGACCCGCTGGGCGACCCCCTGACAACGTGCCCTATTCAGACAGTTTGGGAGCTTCGCATGGGACCGTACCCGAGTGGGCAGTTCTGGTCTGTTGACAACCCGGACGGCCAATTTGGGAACAGTTCGGTTTGGACCCGGACCCGGACCCGAAGAGATGGTTTGGTTCCGTAGCTAACACTACGCTCAATATGATCAACGTCGGAGCCTTAGCTGTGTGCTCACCGTTGGAAATGTTGCTCTGAGCCCTACAGACCAATTGTAGAGCATAAGGGGTAATCACAGTCGAACTTGGTCGCAAAGAACACATGACGTTCAAATACGACAAACTCTGTAAGCATTTCCTTCACAAATGTGACTCTACAGAGTGCCTCACCATCCTCAATTGGGCAGTAGCATGTACGGCGCAGGGAGTCTCTCCTGACGCATTCCCAGCCGGTGTGCTGCTCCGCAAGATGCCAGAAGTAGTTACCGTACTGGCCATTCCTAACCAAGTTAGCATGGCTCCAGCACAAGCCACTGAGGAAATTCTCATTGCCAAAGCCGAAAATACAATCGACATGAAGATGGACAATATAATCAAAGCCTTCCAGGCTTGGAACTGACAGCAGAGCAAAGTCAATGATCCCAGATACGGATGCTACCAGACTGCGATGGTGTACTCCATCTATGCTGACCACCTTCCACCCCACACAGCACTGAAGTTCCCACCGCTAAATTCACCCACCTGACCTGATTACTACAGATCGCAACACAATTATGAGCCGTTTCCACCCCATGGATCAGGTCCCGGTGACTATTGTGATGCCCTAGGACATATGCACACATTCTCTCCCAATGTGCGCACTGACCAGGAGAATGGGATAGTCTACCTGAATGATGGTTAAAGATAAACATTCGGACCAAGAGAAAGAAATGAAGGTGTGATGTCTGCATATCGACTGGAGAGAAGGTTCTTCCCAATGGGGGAGCAGACCTCGGAAATGGCTAGACAAGGGCAGCAGCGCGGGGGATTAGGCACTAAGTCTGCACCACTGCCGCCACAGCCACAGCATGGTGCAAGATCTCAGCGGTATCATAGTGCGGGTGCTCAGGTGACTCCATTTCGCTCAGGGATTGACCGACAGCTGTGACAAATCCATGGGTACTACTCTGGACGGTCCGGAGGAAAGGATGGTCAGGAAGAAGGTCAACAAGACCGTGTCAAGGAATTGAGCGATGAGGATGGGAAGCAGGAACAGGAGCAAGGTGAGAGCAGTGAAGAGGATTATGATGAAAGAGAGCTGGAGGAGGAGAGAGATGCCCGGTTAGACAAGCAAGAGAGGGAAAAAATGTCAGCAGTTGAACGCTCTCAGGTAGGATATGGCTTCATGGAAGAGAGATGGCAGATGATGGATCTGGTGACCAGGGGTGATGAACAGCATGCAATTATCCCAGAAGAGGTTCAGGAACTCTCATTGAGTGCTACTAACCAGGGAACGTGCATTATCAGAAACGCAGTCCCATTCAACACACGACCGGCCAAGGTGGACCCCTTCAAAATATTGACTTTACAGAAACTATAAGTTCTGAAAATGCTGTGACAGACTGCTCCAGCCCTGTATAGTGGTAACTACAAACTTCTTGAAAGTAGCCAACGCTATTGCACTAGTCCCGCCCATCACGAGACAGAGACTGATAAATTCACCTTTTGCCGCCTACCTGAGGTTGACATGGTATCTGTTCCGAAGAGCACACAAGTTACTGCCATAACCCCGGCTGCATCAAAGACAATTAGAATCACTCAAGTTGCTGCCTGCTCCCGCCTGCAAAATCATGCAGGACAAACTGACTTCTGGCATGACAGGGCCTCTCCAACTGTGCTCAGATCCATACATGGGCACAACTTCCCATGCTTATCAATGACTGATCTGAGATCTGCTTGATAAGTGGAGAGGTCTCCAGAGTGTTACACATGAGGTGGAAACAGGCAGACTGTAAGATGTTCACTACTGATGACAATCAACCTGATTTGACAAAGGGGGCAGGGTCCATCCTCAACAACATCCGCTGTATTGTCATTCCAGTCTCTATCTTTCTAGCAAAATCTGGATCCGCACAGGTTATCTTTAGACACCCTTGGGAAACATATGCCCGAAAGTGCGAATGCATGTTGCATGAAGGCAGTTGCAGGATTATCATCCCAAACATCGATGGGTCAGAGCAGGCGATGTTTGTCGCTACCTATCGATTAGATTAGGGCAACTGATTCCCCAGCAGCTCAGGAAACTTATAAGTCTACATAAAGTAGGAGGGATTAGGACTGATAAGGCCCAGCACTGCTATACAAAGATGTTCGAGCGCTCTGTCATGATAGATGGGCATGAGAAGGGCATGAATGGTAGAAAAGGAAAAAAAAAGGAGTTGGTTGATAGGAAGAGGGCAATTGAAGGGAAAGTGGTAGGATTATAAAATGGGAATGTGCAGGAAGAATTCTTGGAGGAAGGAAAACAGTCAGTCCACACAGGGTGCCATTCAAGGTGATGAGGAAGCTAACGGGAAGAGGTGTGATTTGGGAGGATGAGTGGGAAGAGGAGGAAGGCCTCAAAATCAGAGGGTCAGGTAGGACGATGGGAGCAGAATTTCTGTCGATGTTGGAAGAGGTATTGGCGAAGGAATGGAGGCTAAGCGGGAAAGAATGAACCACTTTTGCCTTGGTTTGTAAAGATCGCATTGTGCTGGAAAGTAGTCAAATACCGCCCTATTCATCGTGATTGGATTTGTCGAAGTACACCATTCCCGAAAACAACAAACTCGGATGGGTGGGAGTCCGCTACCATGTTGTTGACCTGAAAGTGAAGCCTGTTCCCTTGTCGGATGAAAGTATACCAGAGGCTGGACTTTTCTGGAGGCGAAGACCCATCGGCTGCGCTGTACCAATACCCAGCGCCTGGCACGAGCGGATTATGTCCAAATTCTCCGACGGAGGGTGAGGCAAAATGTTCACCCCTGCGAGATTACGAGTGTTACAGATAGGGAGTATATTATAGCTGATGGAGAAGGGAGACCTTCAGTGTATTCTATCGAGTAGAGAATACACACTGTGATGGTCCTGTGTAGAACTGCGAACAATCAGCAACGAAGTCAAGCCACCCAACCAAATCCAATTAGATTCCCATCATAATGTCTGGAAGGATCTTATAATTCGCAATACTGAAGACAGTCATTCCCATGGAAAAACACATAATTGAATAGAGAGTCCAGCAGGGCCTCTTCTAGCATGCATGGGGTCCAAACAGGAATGCTCACTTCTACGTTCAAAAGACGAATGGGAAGTGCTGCTTCATTATGTATGGCGTTGGCGAGAATGAGCATAGACTGGAAGACGCCGGGATACAGCCTAACATGGAAGAGATTTGGGAAGCCTTGGCCAAACCACCATTCTTGCACTGATTAAGTTTAACTCTGGGTACGACCAGAAAATGTTCCACCACCAAATCCGCAACTTTGAGGCCTTCCAGACTACGCAGGGCCTGTATCGGCCGACTGGACAGGTGCACGGAGCTATCCATTTGATATCAGCATTTGTCAGAGTATCTTGGAAAATACATCGGGCTCAGCTGGAATTACTTGCAGATATATTCATCAGCGATGTCAGAGTGGAAGGCCCAAAGAGCAGTTATGGAAAAGACAAGGTGAAAGGGCTGCCTGGAGATTGGGCGTTTCTTATGTAACAGCTCCAGAACCTCGAGGACGTACTTGCCAATGTGCAGAGAGCTGGAGTTACGATTTCTGGAGAGCAATCTGACAGGTGCTGGAACAGGATACAAAGAGTCTGCTGTGTCTGTGAGGAAATAGAAACGTGGCCGCGACCATCTAATATCAAAAAGGTGCAGAATTAGCCCGAGTGTGAGATCCGTACTGAGTGCAGGGTAGTTGTAGGACCTTGCACGTACTGTGGAGTATGGATCAACAAATATGTAATAGTTGCAGGCCCCGTGTTCTGAATCTTGCAGAAGCACGTCGAGTTTCGATGGGTGGCTGTGGAAACAAATCATATTGTATTGTTGAAGGATCCTCACAGAAACGCTTCAATGTTGAAGACATTAGACATTAGCCATGTCACTCGTAAAATACGCATGGGAGTTGATGCCATCTTCGAGGGGTGATGGGCAATCTTACAGGGTGATGATAAATACCGGGTAACAACCCTGCCGAGACAAAGCTGGTCAGATTTTTAGCTGGGTCTGGAACCAAACCAAACTGAGCCACTGGTGAAAACACAGACCACTGGCAAGTTACCAGGACCTGTTGCAACCATACGATGTTCCTGCAGTAGTGTTAGCAACGGGTCCGGGTTCAGACCTGTAAAACAGCTCGGTTCGGTTCCGGAACCGTGCAAAAACCTGACCTGCAGCATCTTGGTGGGCCAAGCCCGGACCCGTACCCGTCAACCCGCAGGTTTTGCCGGGTTGGGCTAGACCCGTCTGTTCCAATCTCCAGTTCTGTATTTCGGGTTTTTCTATATATGGTCGCATTTAGATACCCTACTGATAATAGCAAAATATTTACTTTTGCACATCATTGACCTTTTCAGATGAATCGGCCGCCTGTCTAACTAAAAACAAGAGAGACACGCTCATTGCCCCATCCTGAACATGACAGTCCACGGCACGGCAATGATTTTTGGTCTTGCATCATGAGTAATCTACATCGCGATTGGATGCAAACGATCATAAATGAGGTATTGGCTGTCTTTCAACCCAAAAGGGAAAGAAACACTCGTGCTACCCCATTGTGAAAATGAGCGTCAATGGAGGGTCAACAATATTTCGTTCTGTAAGTGAGGTTATTAAAATGTGAATTAATCATTGTTATCTATAATCATTGTATTGGCAGCCTTTTTAGGCAAAAGAGAATGCTACACTCTCCCTACCCCATCTTGACAATGAGCATCAACTGAGTGACAATGATTTTTGGTCTTGAATCTTGGGTAATCTTGGTGGTAAATGATCGTAGACATTTATAAACCAGGTTTTAGCAGCCTGTCTAGCCTAATAAGCAAGAGGTTGTTCCGCAACAGCCTCCCGGACAATCGCAACTTAATTCATTTTCAGTACTGCAACTCAGTGATCCTAAACATTTTAGCCCATAAAATCAGTCAAAACTCCATATATAGACATTAGTGGCTATCTCACGCTTTGAATAACCATTCGGCAAGGCCTAACATCGTTAACGCTCCGTTGACGCTCATTTTGCCACAGGTGTATCTGCATTATGTAACCAGTTACTTTGGCACAGATTATCAAGTACAGTGTTTTGAGAGTCGTTCGATCCGTTTCATAGATGTTTTCATTATCACTACATTGTTCTTTTATGGTGCATATAAATATATCCTTTAAAATGTACAGTAATGTGTCCCACCCGTTACTTTCAATTAATTATTGTCCCCACCGTCAGATTCACCCAAATGGCTGTTGTTGTCTGCAAATTCAATGTCAATGGTAATTCCATGCAGTAGATAGTGTACTCAGCAAAACTGGAATAAAATCTTTATTGCGCTATCTTTCCTTGGCAAATGCATTATGATTGAAAAATTGAGTGTTGGTAAGTGGAGAATGCATATACACACACCTGGATGGCATACCTTCTATTTCATCTCTTTCGTTTCCCTCAGCATCACCTGTTGGCGCAAGTGGCGTTCGTGGAGGAGGTGCCGCTGGTTCTGGAAGAGGTGCAGCGGTTCCTTTGCGCCTCCAGCAGGTCACACAATAGTTTGCTGTACCATTTTGGCATGGAAGCCAGCTGGCTGTATGATTTTTGTAAACCATTGCCGGGTGTCTTTGCATTGCATCCTTCACCTTCTGATGCCCAGGAAACTCAACTCCTCGCTTCTTCTCTTTCCAGTCTTCAGCACGAGGTTTCTTAATTAGTTGTTGTGTTTCCTCTATTGCTGCGCGCGAAAAGCCGCCTGTAACCCATTTCGCCAGATTCAAGGCCAGGTGCATGTCGGACTGTTCCAGCTGTACCCGACCTCCGTGTCTCGCAATAGTGGCAGACATGTTGAAAACCTACAAGATATTTGTTGCTTCTTCTAAATCGAAGCTTCGGCTTTTACCAGAACCATATACGACTCCGTAGCCTCCTCAAGTACTTTTAAAGCATTTTTATTCCACACCCAGGGACCTTCATCACGAAATGCGTCCGCGAAAATCGCCGAGCTGAGGACATAATGATGTTCACTTTCGCGGACCGTGCGGATAAATGGCTTCGTCAACCATGGAGGTTTGAGATTGAGGGCAGCGATAAATTGCTCACGGAGCTCTCTCCATACTGAAGCTGTACATTAAATTGTTAGTTGACTGCCTTCTATATCAATATGGAGCTACACACATCCGATTGTATGCTGCTGCCTGTTGTTGCTGGGTCCGGTTGTACGTACAGTTTATTCAATATTCGTCCTGGGCCATATTTTCGGTGGCTGCAATTGCAGCGTCGTGGTGGACTAACTGGTGTCTGCGTTGCAGCTGTGTCTCAGCCAGGGGTGCATTGGATGAAGCGGCTGCTGTTTGGCTCGATTCGTATTGAATCACACCGGGCTGAGGTGTTTGTGGAGCCATGACTTGCTGTTGTAGAAATGGTGAGGCAGATGATAACGAAAAGTGGAAAGTCCTGAGGAATAGATTGTAAGCTACAGGTCACAAGGGAATGAATGACTATCAACTGGCACGTGCTACTCAAGATACATCCTACTGCGTATCGCTACAAGTTGGAAGTCATTCCAACAGTCCCGCGATTTGGTGTCAGTCGGTCCGATGGTGTTTGTTTGTTTGTTTGAGTGTAGGGATCCATTGAGGTGAATGACAGCTGATATCTCGTGTTTGATAGATACAAAAAGGAAATTCTGCGACGGAAAGGTCGTCTGGTGATGTTTGTCTGAACTCATAGCCGGGATCTTACATGCAACATACGCTAACTATCATGTCATAACGTACGATTAGTGTTTCTATTCCAACTGTAATGACGGTGAAAACCCAGATTATGCTTTGTTCGAGTTGATCAAACGTCCGAACCTTGACATAAAAGACTCGGCTTGTCTCCATATGGTCCATATCTTGCAACATCCATCATCACGCCCAACAACAAGGTCAACACACGATACAAAGGTACATGCTCCCAAACAGGACTTTCCTCCACTTCCGCAGGGCAAATACGGGAAATCGACAAAGCAGTCCACACGTCGACGTCAACAAGCGAATCAAGGCAAGCGCGGTTTGGTGGCAGAAAGGGACCGAGCATTGGGAGCATTGCACAGCTTGCGATCTAAAAAGAAGCTTGGGGCAGAGAACAGACAGGAAATGCACTTTTTAAGCAATGAAGAGAAAGAGCAGTGGATTGAGGATTTTGTGGAGAGAGAGACCGCTGTGGCAAGAAAGCGAGTTCAAGAAACAGAGACAGCGATTATGCAAGATATGGCGACTGCTGAAAATGAATGCGCGACAACCGGGAAGCCCGAAACAATGTTTGAAGTGATGTTGAATGCTATCGGAGACAGTCTGAGCGATCTTGCAAGTTCCGATGATGAGCAGGATGGGGAAGACGAGGAAGATGATGAAGAAGATACAGAGCTCGGCAAACTCAGTGATGATGATGAACCTGGATGGGTGATGGACACAATCACTAAAACGGTACAGCACCGCATCGAGAGGTTGCGGTAGAAGGAGATGAGACTTGATGAATTGACCCATCCGGGATGGGGGGATGCAGCCAAGTACATTCGTGTGAGAGCTCTGAGGTATGGGACTGCTGAATTGAACGTTGAGGTGGTTGCCAAGCCCCAAATAGACTCGACTACAGCCACACCATCCATGATGACAGTTGGAGAGCATATGCAGACGCCTGAGCTCATCGGGGGACAAGCAGAAATGCCAGTAGTGACTTCTCGACCAGGACGTGGTCAAATGAGGCTGGGTTCGGAGAAACCCCAGTCACATAAATTCATACTGGTTCTTTCGCCCGGCATGGCGACCGATTCGATGCCGATTCAGGATGCAAATCTTGTTGAACCCGTAAGCTTTTACCCCTGCATGAAGCATCCCTAGTTAATAACCATATAGAAATCGGATACGGACGAAGATATGGTGACGACTCCCGCGTCGCCGGAAGTATAGATACCCAAATAGGTAGTTTTGAAGACCTATCCTGCGGAAGAGCAATTTGTGTACCTACTTTGCTACGTGTCAGCTTTTTCCTGATTTCAGTGACCAAATTGTGGGACATGAGATTGCATCAGAGTGTGTGCAAGGGTCGAACTGGCCATGCGAATGTTCTAGACTCCAAATCTGGTTGATAGACGGCCAGCAAACATGAGATCGACCTGCCAATTACAGTTTCATTAGAAAGCAAAGCTTAAAATAGAAATGAAATATACTAACAAAATATAACTCAGTGATGTCAGACGAGTCATAGGACGAGCGGTCAGTGCGCAGTCTGATTGCGGATCAATGACAGCCGCAATGCAACATTAATTCATGCAGCTAACTGCTTAACTGTCCGCTCAGACCTGCTGCACATGGTCGAGATTTTGAAAATTGCATATGGTACGTCATGGAAATCGAGGAAAACGAGCTGGACAAAGAAAGGTCAGGAAGTCTGGCTCTATATGTCTAAAATTAGTTGATAGATCTGTATGCCGTAATTTACCGGGTGAAAGCGCCAAAATGCGAAGGAACCAGGTCATTGATTGGACTGATGCCATGAATAGTGATGCAGAGGGTGTGGTGAGAGCGGTTGTGTTGTCGGCCAGTCAGATTAAGTCGCATTTTCCGGCTAGTGTCCCAGCCCTGAACTGGATGGTAAACACTTATTGAATGGCAATAATGACGTTATGACGGTCATGCAAAATGATTGAGCACCATTTGACTTTTGAGAAGTCGCTAAAGTGAGCGTCAATGGAGCGTCAACGGAGCGTCAATGATTTTAGTTTGATCGTTTCGACAATCAAAGGGTTGCATCGTCATATAAATCTAAAGACGAGTAATTGGCTAGCTTTCGATGTGAAACGGCCGGCGACATGATCGGTGCCCCTTCTGAGAAATGAGCGTCAACGGAGCGTTACCGATGTTTTGTCTTGCATCTTGGATAATGCCTAGGCTGCACGACAGCATCAAGCCATACTGGCAATATTGCCTGCCATGATGGGCAAAAATGCCTACAACGATTTTGCTACCAACTCCTAAAAATTAGCGTCAACGGAGCGTCAACGGTTTTTGGTCTTGCATCATAGACAATTCAAGGGCTGTGCAATAGCATACTCCCATTATCATAATATTGGCCGCCTTTCTACGCGAAAATGCTAGTAACGATATCGCTACTACCTCCTAAAAATGAAGGTCAACAGAGCGTCAACCATTTATGGACTTGCGTCATGGAATATCAGCCAGCAATGCAGCAGCGAAGAGACACAATCAGACTATTGGGTGCCTTTATGGGCAAAAATGGTAGCAATGATATCGCAACCATCTCGTCTTTGTATGCCCTTGTATTCAACTTTACAAATCTGCATACGATATCTCACAGGTCTGCCTCTTTTCTTGCTTGTAGCTCTAAAGTCAATATTTAAGAACCTGCGTTCTACCTAACCATGACATATCCATTGACAGTCACCCAGATGTAATTACGCAGAGTTCAATTTCCATCCGCGATGTCACATACAAAATCTCTAAATACCTAATTGTTAGAGGTTATGATATGTTCCAAAAACGAACGTGTCTTTACTCGTGATTTAAGCGATTTTACCTTACAAATCGTCTTCAATGCTTGCTGGGCTTCAATGAATTTACTCTCGAAGCGGCCTATGGCTTGGAATAACTCAAGACATGCCCCTTCGTGGTGATTCTATTTACATTGCGGAATAGCAGAGACTGGTAACCCCGGCATCATATGAATCGTTTGCCATCAAGTTCTGCGCCATCTATCAGACCATGGGACAGGCTCAATGAGCAAACACTTGCTGGCAAAAGCGCATATCGAAAAGTTAAACGAATTAACAGTGTCAGAGGTAACACAATTAACTAGTTCAACGGTCGATGAAACAGGTTTGGCCATACTGAAGAGGCAAGGGAGTCGAGGAATTCCGATTGGAAGTTCGCAAAGGAAAATCAAATTGACCATTCAGGTTTCAAGTATACTTACTGAATTGACAGACAGAACACTCCAAACTGGCAGCAAAGAACTTTCAAACTGCTGAAATTCACCAAGACACCTGGAATCAGTACCTCATGTTAGGTTTTGTTTCGGCACATATTCCATGCAATGCAATATCAATCCTTGAGCTCTGACAGTCATACTATGCATTATGAAGCGAGTTGGTGTTACCGCCACCCAGCACCCTGAGTAACATTTGCCGGAGGGAATACACACTGACAGTGGATGCAATTAAGAAGCAATTGCCATCAACAAATAAAGTTAGTTTAGCTTTGGACGGATGGATATCAACAAACAAATTAGCAGTATCGTCGGTGATTGCTTACTATAATGATCGAAATTGGGCTTTGCGGGAAGTACAACTAGCATTCGATGATGTTGATTGCTCAATCTTTTCCTATTTCCAAAGCTCATTAAGGATTACAGCGCAAGGGTCAGCATACGGAAGCATGTCTAGCTGGACATTTGAAAGAAGTTCTTGACCGTTTCGACATGACTGATGGCCGTTTACTTGGAATTACAACCCAGAATGCTTCATCAATTTACTCGACGAATTGCGAACTACAAACTACCCTTGAGGCCTCCGGAATCGAGTGGCACGCATTGAGAAACCATATACCATGCATGGCGCGCGTCATTCAGCTTTCTTTGGGCGCATTCATGAGCAGTCTGGGTGTAAAAGGCCTCACCAAGTCCTGGGAAGCCCATGAGCCCGATCACCAGTTTGGAGAGAATGAAAGCACAGACATTGGAAACAGTCAAAGACTTCGAAAAGAGGGAAATGCTCGAATGTGTCAGTCATGAGACCAGGTTTAAAGAAGATAATTCAGAAAGTACGTATTTTAACATATTATGAAAGTGCTGAAACTGACCTTCATATAGCAGATAATGCTTGCTGTATTGATTATGCTGACATCTGGACGTCGAAACGAGTGTATTAACTGTCAAAAAGCCACAGCCCGGATCGCAGTACTGCCCATTATGGATGTGAAGATATGTTGGAACATGACGCTGGAGTTGCTCGAGCGCACCATCCGATTGAGTGAATTCACCACGGAGTGGCTTAAAAACCAAAAGTAGAGGCACTACTGGCCGCTCTTCACGACTCAGGATGAGTCGACTATTGTCAGGTATGTGATGGAGGTTGTACGGGCATTCTGGTCCTGGACCCTGTGGATGTCGAAACGGCATACCATTACTCTCCATCACGTCATCACTGTCTACAATGACATGGATGGCGTGATGCGAGCTTTGGCCAAGAAAATGACAGAATGGAAAGAAGACTTATTCTTCGCTGTGAAGTGTGCGTGGCAAAAGTTATCTAAATATTATACTGAAGTCATTCCAACGACTGGTATGCTCATTATTACGGCACATATCCATGATCCCTTCCGGAAGGTGTGGTCAGTTAGGAAGTCGGACAACGGCATGGATATCAATCCTGAAGACGAGACTTCTTATACTACCCAATACCAGGAGACCTTTCGGAAGTATGTGGAGAACAAATAGTGCGCGAAACATAGACGATTGGCGGTCATTAAGTCCGATCACACTCTGAACAACAATCTCAACTCCTTCGAAATGGCTTCTAGATCTGGTCAATCTGCATATGATCCATACAATTGGTCCAGCGATGATGACGAATAATTTATGCCTACCAATGTGGCCGAAATAATACCCAGACGAAGTGATCATGCAGCACTTTTATTGACAGCCGCGAGGCTCAATTTGAATTCACCTCCTGAATTACCACAGAACTGGGGGCAAATTAATCCGAATCTTAATGATTACCACTCCGACCCAATGGAGATTTGTAGTACATTTTGGCTACCGGATATCACCGACTGGTGGCGGCAGCAAGAAGAAATGCACTGAAAGTATGCCGATCGCTCCAATGTAGCACGCGAAATATTCTCCTTCATGCCTCATGGTGTCGGAGTGGAGGCCAGTGTTTCACTTGGGCGAGATGTGATAGGGGGTAAGCAGTCGAAAGCCACTAGCGAGACTCTTCGCGAAACAGTTGTAGTAAGGCAGTTTGCTCCAGTCAATAGCGGATTACTGGCTGGCGACCACCCAGTATTGGATCCAGACAGCACTGATAACGACATGGAGATGAGGAGAGAGGCGGAGCAAAAGAAGTGGCACAGAATGGCCAAGGTCCACGACTGTATGGAGATGTGGCAGGGTAGCCAAACCCTACGAGCTACACAGAAGGAATCTCGCTCTCAAAACAAACTGATGACTGCCGTAGGTTACATTTCAGACACCGACGAAATCATCAAAGCATCCTGGTCAAACTTTCATCATGATGGTGGGGCTGCATTCAAATTGTCGGAAATATCACCTGTGCCACCAGCTTGGTCTGCAAAGGTCCTCCCTGGAGGACGAACTCAAGTATTGAATGTCCGCCGAATCAAACGAATCGACCGCCATCCTGCTGAAAGTGATGAGGATAGCCCACATGAAAGCATTTCAGACACCGAAAATTGCCTTAACTGGGATGGGGACTTGGATGATCCAAACGATAGCGAAGATGACTGGGAGGCGGACAATGAATCAGATACGGAACTGGACAACGGCAGTGAGATTTCTGAAACCCTGAAGGTGTGGACTGTGAGTGTGGGACCAAATGTTCCTGGACTGATTCGGCCTATACGACAATCAAAGAAGAAGGTTGAAAAGGCCTTAGTGACGGTCAATATAATGGAAATAAGGAGGAATAAGGGGATCCAAAAAAGTAGGACACAATGAGTCAATGTATTATCACCAAGTTCATTATATAGTTTGATGACAAATTATAATTTGAGAATTATTACCGAAGAATGTTGACCAGTCGCGAGAGAATATTGGTTAACAAACAAACCTTTAGCAGGCAACATCCAGCATTTGGCATAACATATGAATTTTAACCAGGTGAAAGCGACCGCTGCTGGAATATGACTGGGCTCGGCTTTGTCATAGAGCCAAGTCCTAATCATGCTGAAATGCATCCATGAAGTTCATATATTTAAGATTCCAATTATTAATTCCAGCAGATCTTGACTTCACTGTAGATTTAAATGAGCGTCAAAGGAGCGTCAACGATTTTCAGTCTTGTAAATACGGTAATTGAATTGTGACGTGGTCAGAACTATCCATAACGTGCATACTGACGGACTTTCTTGGCAAATGAGTAAAGGACACGATCACTGCTCACTTCTGAAAATGATCTTCAACAGAGCGTCAACGATCTTTGGCTGTGCATCTTGGGTAACCTAAATGCCGATTGGTTGCAGCCATTTATACACGAAGTATTGCATGCCTGCCAAATCAAAAATAATAGGATCAGGCTTCCTGCGCCATCCTGAAAATGAGCCTCAACACAGCGTCAACGATTTTTAGTCATGTAAGTACGGTAATCGAAGAGTCAACTGGTCACTGCTATTCATAACCGATGTGATGGCAGCCTTCCTTCGCAAAACAAAGTCACGTTTGGTTGCAGCCACTCATAAACGACGTATTGTCCCATCCTGACAATGAGCGTCATTGGAGTTCCAAGGATTATTGGAGCTGGAACATGGGTAATCGAAGTGTAACAATGTGGTAACAATTCATAGATGAAGTGGTGGCAGCCTTTTCAATTGAAATAACGCTTGACACATACGTTACCCCATCATGATACTGAGCGTCAACGAAGCGTCAACAATATTTGATCTTGCATATTGGGCAAACAAGGCTGTCTCCGCACAGGTGCACCCATACTAGAACTATCAACTACCTCTCTAGCCAAAAATGCAACAGGTAGAAAGCCAAACACGTATTCCAAAATAATCAATGTCACAGATTGAAAAACATCCAAAAGAGATCATTGGCTGTCAAATACATAATTTTATTATTGTTCAATTATCCAACTGCAAAAACACGAACATTATATAAATCTACTGATGGACCCGCTGGGCGACCCGCTGACAACCAGCCCAATCCAGATGGGTGGGGAGATTTGCATCGAACCGTACCCGAATTGACAGTTCGGGTGTATCGACAACACGGACCACCAATTTGTCAACGGTTCGGTTTTAACCTGGACCTGGACCGGCAGTGACGGTGCAGAACCGTTCCTAACAATATCCAGCAGTGGAAGACGCAGAGGTTGAAGAAGTAGAAGCGGTGGAAGCTGGCGCAGAGCTGGATAGTCCAGCGGTGGAAGTAGTAGTGCCAGAAACTGTGGAACCAGTCCCAGAATGAGTGCAGGAACTAGTGTTAGCAACGGTTCCGTACCATGACTTTCGTTCGGGATCCAGGTCCCATCCAAACGATTGCCAAATTGATTTTCCAGATCGGCAATTGTCCAGAACAGTCAACTGCAATGAATGTCGATGGTTAACGCCCAACCAGTCGGAATTGGACGGCTTGTCTGCGGGCCGCCCAGTGGATCCACCTCTAGATTTATATCAGGATCAGGTTTTTGCAGTTTGTTAATAGTAACTTATCTAAATTACATTGTCAACAACCAATAATACATTGTTGGGTGTGTTGCAGTTTGCAATACTGATCGATTTGGAATCAGGGTTTTTCCTTTTATCGATTCAATTTTTTGCTATAAAGGCAGTCGATAAATAAGTTATATATGCTAAGATCTGCGCGAGGCCTTGATTACCAAATACGCAAAACCTACAACTGTTCACACTTCATTGAAGCTCATTTTCTGAATGAGGCTGGAACCATGTCGCTGTTGACTTTGCCTTCAGAGGTTGCCAATATCTCACAAATTAATGTCTGCAACCAATCGGAATATGATTTTCCCCAGATGCAAAGCTAACAATGTTGGACACTTATTCTCAGAATGGGGTGGTGACTGTGTCGCTTTATGGTTGGCCAATAAACGCAGCCAATAAGTTGGTTCTGAATAACAGTGACTGGTTTATGGTCCAATGACCGAACTTACAAGACCACAAATGGTTGATGCTCTGATGACGGTCATCGGAATGTATAGTCTAATTACAATCTGCCACCATCGATAGTAGTTTTGATCATGATTTGCACATATTGATTGTCTTTGTGTTCTATTGAGACTCTGCCCTTTGGCAATGCCGAGTGCAGTAATATTATGGCAATCTTTGCTCTCACATAACTAAATATTCTATATCTTACCCAATCATTCAGTGCTTCTGCTATATATCTATCTATCAACCGATATTCAGAAGGTACGTCATAGCATTCTCCTATTATATATCTCTGACCGCAACTCTCTGTCAAGCAACCTAAAGATGCTGGTGAAACATTCACACATTGTGTCCTAATTTTTCTACACTCCCATTTTGCTCCACGTTTCGATTGCAATAGCCATTACCACCACGTTTTCTGCCTCGGTTATTGACTTCGATGGTGGCTGAACCCATCTGGGAACAACTGGGCGCGGCACTCACATACCTCCTCCATGGGTATTCCGCATCCTTGATGCCATTGCCTTGCGCTATATCCAATTCAAAGTCTGCCGCGCAATCGTCTTAGCTGTGATTTGAATTTTCCAAGTCAACTTTCCAGTTTAGCCAATTATCGGTGTCTGAAATGATTACTGGTTGGTTGTTCTCCTCAATTTGGCTGGATGACAGTTGTTTCTTCTGATTCTGCGGATATGTAATTTTTGAGTTCCTCCTCCAGGGTGGTCCTTTGCAGACACAGCAGGTGGCAAAGGTGATCATTCTGACAGTTTAAATGATTTAGCACCAATATGATAAATGTGTGACCAAGGTGCTATGACGATCTCTTCCGAGTCCGAATGGTATCTGAGGGTGGTCATATGCCACTTTTGTATGCGAAATTCCTGCTGTGTAGCACCTATGTTTTGACTGCCCTGCCACATGTCCAAAAAGTCGTGAACTTTGGCAATTCTGTGCACATTCCTTTCCTCCCCCTCTTTCTTCATTTCAGAGTTGGTTCCAGTGTTCATTGAATCCAATCCTGGGTCATTGCATGCCAAAATCTTGTTACTGGCTCGAGGAAATTCCTGTATAATGACTTCTGTGCAAGGTATCTCGCCTGTGATTTTGACTGCCTCCAGCTGATAACATCTCGCACAAGGGAAATATTTGACTCCACTCTAAAACCATGTGGTGTAAGATCGTATTTCGCGCGCCACATCCTAGAGATCAATGTACTTAGATTGGGTTTCCTCTTACTGGTGCTACCAGTCCGTACTATCTGGTACCAAATATTTGCTGCTAATCTCCATTGGGTTGCGGTCGTCATCATTGAGATTTGAATTAATTTGCCCCCAGTTCTTTGGTGCTTCAGGCGGTAAATTCCAATAGAGCCTGGCAGTACTCAATCAGCGTGCTGCGAGATTGCTTCCTCCAGGTGTCATTTCAGCATTAATGCTAGGGGTTCAGTATTCTTCATTATCACTGGACAAAACAGATGGATCAAATGATGATTAACCGCATCCTAAACCCGTTGTTGAGGGGACACAGTTGCAGCAGGGTACAATTTCAGGTTGATTGACCGGCACACATCTGTATTTGGCACAGTATTCATTCTTGACATACTGCAGCACAGCATCCATCTATTGGGTGGTGCGGGATTTCTCGTCCGCAGGGTGAGTATCCATTCCCTTTGGCCACTTCCGAAACAATCAAACCTTCTGGCAAGGATCTACTATCTTTGCTAAAATGTCAATCATACCTGTAGTTGGAGTCACTTGGGTATATTAGTTGGACAGCTTGTGTGGAGCTAACTTCACAGCAAAGAACAAGTCCTCCTAGATGTAAGTCTTCTTTAGAGTCAATGCTCGCATAACTCATCAGCAACAACCCTGGTTTCCGTCTGAAACACACGGGTGTTCCAGACGGCTCTGACGGCTCTGACGGAACCTCGTACCCTCTGACGGAGAATTACACGCTGCCTGTCGCCCAGGCGACGGGTCACGTTGCATAGCAGAGCACCTGAGAGCGCAGCGACAAACCTGTGAGCGTCTGGGAGCACCTCGAATCACAGTAGAGCATTCTGGGAAAAACAACATCTTCTTTGGGAACGCTGCTGGTGCGCCTGGAACTCATAGCTACTACTAATCGTGCAACGATTTTTAAAACTCATTGATTCAGGTTGTATTCTCATCTATGTATCTATTTATCTATATAGCTACCAATCTACAACTCAGAGATACACTCCGAGGCCGTGATCGAGCGAGTTTGGAGATGCAATTGGAGGCCGAGGTCGAGTGAACTCAGAGATGCACTTTGAGGCCGTGATCGAGCG